>OKEE01000037.1_pt1 | contig 76014 bp, 58 predicted proteins | sample 1611071 | NCBI WGS metagenome assembly OKEE01 (sample SAMN04436708, study PRJEB24849) | human gut metagenome | biome: human gut; feature: NICU; material: stool | host: Homo sapiens | place: USA: Saint Louis, MO | collected 2010-09-07 | reverse complement strand
TAACAGCCCCGCATTCACTCAACAGACCGATACCGGAACACAGCTCTGGCGGCATGAGGATTTTGTCGCTATGGCGTCGTTCTACGGCCCGGGGGGGATGCAAATTGCTTCGCGATTCCGTGACGGAATATCGGTTGAGCAAAACAACGCCGAGCTGAACCAGTCGGATCTCTCGCTCGTTGACTATGGCGATATTGTCCCTTTCCCCGAGCTTATTAACCAACAGTGGGTACGCCGTTACGACATGAAAGTGCGGCTGCGCCGGAAAGTGGTTCGAGAGTACAACATCCTGGCGCTGCAAGATGCGCCCGTTTCATTCTTCGGAGAGTAAATTATGCCGCAGGGATTACCTGTCTCAAACGTCGTTAATGTCGACGTGATCATTAGGCCGCGTGCGGCTACTGGTCGAAACTTTGGTTCACTGCTCATTCTCGGGAGCTCAACGGTTATCCCGGTTTCTGAGCGCATTCGCCTCTACTCATCCCCGGAAGATATCGGCACAGATTTCGGCGTGGATAGCCCGGAATATGAAGCAGCAACAGTCTATTTCTCCCAGTCACCACGACCTAAAGAGGTGTATGTAGGTCGCTGGGCTAAAACACTGGCAACGGGTGAGGCGGGTGCTGCTGAAAATCTGATGGATGCGGTTAATGCCGTAATGGGCTACACCAACTGGTATGGTCTCGGTATTGCAGACAAAGAGGATGTTGCAGATGACGACTGGCTGAAGGTTGCTGCAGCCGTAGAAGCTTCGGGCGTCAGCCGCATTCTGGCAATTACCACTGCAGACCCGGCCTCAGTTGAGGCGACATCGACAACCGATCTGGCTTACAAGCTGAAGGCTGCAAAATACGCTCGCACGTTTGTGCAATATTCCACCAGCAGCAAATACGCCGCGCTGTCGGCGTTTGGCCGCGCGTTTACCGTGAATTTCAACGGTAGCAACACCACCATTACCCTGAAGTTCAAACAGGAGCCGGGGATCACGTATGAAACCCTGACAACTGATCAGGCGGCGGTACTGGATGCCAAAAACTGCAACGTGTTTGTGTATTACCAGAACGATACGGCAATCCTGCAGCAGGGCGTCATGTCCAGCGGTGATTTCTTTGATGAGCGCCACGGGCTCGACTGGCTGCAGAACTACGTTCAGACCAACCTGTATAACCTGCTCTACACCAGCACAACCAAAGTGCCTCAGACCGATGCGGGTGTTACGCGTCTTCTGTCCAATGTTGAGCAATCTATGGATCAGTCCGTGACGAACGGGCTGGTGGCTGCTGGCGTATGGAACGGTGGCCCGATTGGACAGCTGGATTCCGGCGACACGCTGACAAAAGGGTATTACGTCTACGCGCAGCCGATTTCCGAGCAGGCGCAGGCAGACCGTGAAGCACGTAAGGCACCGGTTATTCAGGTGGCCTGTAAGCTGGCGGGTGCGGTTCATTTCGCTGATGTGCAGATCAACGTCGTTCGCTAAGGAGAACAAATGGCTACTTATTCTTTTACGGATGTCACAGCGTCCATTTCTGGTCCGACTGGTGTAATTGATCTGGGTTACGGTTCCGCCAGTTCAGAGGAGGGGATCACCGTTGCTATGGCCGGTCCTAAAAACACCATGACAATCGGCGCTGACGGTGAAGTGATGCAAAGCCTGCACGCTGACAAAAGTGGGACTGTTACTGTCAACCTGCTGAAGACCTCGCCGACAAACAAAAAGCTGTCGCTGGCGTACAACGCGCAGAGTCAGTCCTCAGGTACCTGGGGAAACAACGTCATTGTGATCCGAAACAAGGTGAGCGGAGACATCATCACGGCGCGCAGCGTGGCATTCCAGAAACAGCCGGATAACGCCAATGCTAAAACCGGTAATACGATGCCCTGGGTGTTTGACTGCGGCAAAATCGACCAGGTTCTCGGGGAGTTTTAACGGATGGAATGTTCAGTCAAAGGCCACGATTACCGCGTGGCAAAACTCAGCGTTTTTGACCAACTGAAAGTGACCCGTAAGCTGCTGCCGGTACTGGCGGGCATGATGTCAGATTTCGGGAGCATTCGTTCCCTTCTGCCTGCGGATGGCAAAATCGACACCGTGAAATTCGATCAGCTGAAACCGGTGTTTGAAACCCTGTTGCCGCGTATCGCTGAGGAACTGTCTTCCCTGACCGAAGAAGACACCAACGCGATTATTCATCCGTGTCTGTCTGTGGTTTCACGTAAGCATATGGACGGATGGACGCCAGTATTTAGCAGCGGGCAGTTGATGTTTGACGATATCGACCTGCTGACCATGCTCCAGTTGGTGGCGCGGGTGGTCGCCGATTCGCTGGGAAATTTTTTGCCCGTGAGCCCTACCAGCGCGACGCCGGGCCAGCCTCAGGGCTAACCCTCAACAGCCTGCCTGACGGGCTGTCTTATCTCCTTGACCCGGTTGATGCCGGGTTAATCCCTTATTACGCGCTGAAGGATGGGTCTGTCGATCTGTGCGATATCGCGCTGATGAATGACCATCTGGCCGTTAAGGCTGACAACCAGTGCCGTATTGAGAAATGGAGAGAGGATAATGAACGCTGAGACTATTAAAGATTTTCTCGTCTCCCTTGGCTTTGGTATTGATGAAGCCGGATACGAGAAATTTGAATCTGTTCTTGCTGACGTCACCGCAAATGCCATAAAAACAGGGCTGGCGGTGGAAGGTGCGGCGCTGTCCGTTGTTGCGTTTACGGCGAAAATTGCTTCCGGTCTGGATAACCTCTACTGGGCGTCACAGCGTACCGGCGCAACGGTTCAGGGTATTCAGTCGATTGGCTACGCAGTTTCGCAGGTGGGTGGCAGCGTGGACGCGGCGCGGAGCTCGCTGGAAAGCCTCTCACGATTTGTACGTAATAATCCCGGCGCGGAGGGATTTCTTAACCGCCTGGGTGTACAGACTCGTGACGCCAGCGGGAACATGCGCGACATGGCTACTATTTTTACGGGCGTCGGCCAGAAGCTCAGCAGCATGCCGTATTACCGTGCTAACCAGTATGCGCAGATGCTGGGCATTGACGAAAATACCCTCATGGCGATGCGCCGTGGCGTCGGGAGTTTTTCCGGGCAGTACAGCGCAATGGCGAAGGCTATCGGTTTCAATGCTGATGAGGCGGCCAGAAGCTCCAACAAATTCATGACCTCCCTGCGCGAGTTCGGCACGATGGCAGGTATGGCCCGTGACAAAATCGGCTCTAATCTTGCTGGTGGTCTGGCGGGTTCGCTGGACATGCTGCGCCGCCATATCCTGGATAACTTCCCGCGCATCGAGCAGACCCTGACGAAAGCCATAAAAGGTATTCTGACGCTCGGGGATATCATCGGGCGGCTGTTCTTCAGGCTTATTGAGGGAACATCCAGCCTTATCACCTGGTGGCAATCGCTGGATAAGCAAACCCGGGAGCTGATCTCGCTGTTTGGTGCGCTGACGATTGCGCTGCGCATTCTGAACAGTACGTTCTGGATGTCGCCGATTGGTCTTATTACCGCGCTGGCGGCGGGGATTGCCCTCCTGTGGGAGGACTATCAGACCTGGAAGGAAGGCGGTGACAGCCTGATTGACTGGGGCAAGTGGAAACCGGAGGTTGATGCCGCGCTGAAGATGGTTCGTGACCTTAAAACGACCGTTAACGACCTGGCGAAAGCGCTGGCGAAGCTGCTCAACATTGACCCCAAGTCATGGTCCCTGAAGTGGGATTTCAGCAACTTCATTGATCAGATGGGCGAGTTTAGCAAGATGCTGAATATGATCGCCGACCTGCTCAACGCCATTAAAGACGGTCGCTGGGCTGATGCCGCCAGCATCGGAAAACGGATGCTGAATCAAGGCAGCGAAAATTCGTCAGCGATGCCAATGGTGACCGACAGCGCCAACGGTGCCGCCGACTGGATTAAAGAGCACTGGGGATTCGATCCCCGCAGCGTAGGCCGAACGGTTCGCGGCTGGTTTGGGGGTGATGACCCTGAACAACACGGACAGTCAGTTAAGCGGCCACAACCAACAAAAGCTGGCGCTGAGCTGCTGGGATGGATGCAGCCGATGCTAACCAATCTGGAACACCTCTACCGGCTTCCGGAGGGTTTATTGCGCAGTGTGGCCATCACTGAATCAGGCGGGAATCAGTTTGCAGTTTCCGGCGCCGGCGCTAAAGGCCTGTTTCAGTTTATGGACGGCACTGCACGTGATATGGGGCTGCGCGGGAATGATGTTTTCGATCCGGAGAAGGCTGCGCAGGCTGCAGCAAAATATCTTTCACAGTTGCTGCGGGCGAATGGCGGTGACCTGAGCAAGGCGCTGGCGTCATATAACTGGGGGATCGGGAATGTACAGAAACACGGGATGGCCCTTATGCCGCAGGAAACCCGCAACTACATTCCCAGGGTATTGAGCAACATGCCGGGGCGGGGTACGCAGGTACAGCAGCAGAACACTTATCACATTTACGGTGGTGGTGATCCGCGTCAGGTGGGTTCAGAGGTTGAACGTCGCCAGCAGTCTGCAAACGCTCAGGTTATGCGCGGCAATCAAACGAAGGTGGGCTAATGGATATTCTCTCTACACTCTTTCAGCAGCAGAGCCGGAAAATAGGGATGATTGTCCCCAGTGTGGTTGTTTCTGAAAAGCATACCGACACGCTGGAGATAACAGAGCACCCTGTCGAGGTCGGGGCTGCCATTGCCGATCATGCCTACAAAAAACCGTCTGAAGTGGTGATGGAGGTCGGTTTCGCTGGTGGTGGATCGTTGCTGGATTTTGCCAGTAACCTGACGGCTACCAGCCTGCTCGGTCTGAGTCCCCAGCAGACGTATCAGGAGATACTCAACCTGCAGGCGAGCCGTATTCCTTTCGATGTGGTTACGGGCAAACGGCTGTACAGCAACATGCTGATCCGCGCGCTGGAAGTGACGACAGACAAGACAACCGAAAACGTCCTGTCTGCCGTCCTCACCCTGAGGGAGGTTATTATCTCGCAGACACAGCAGATCACCGTCGCGGATAAAACCAACATGAAGGATGGAGCCAGCACGTCGGCGGTGCTGAATACCGGCAACAAAACCACAAAGCCGCCAAATACCTCGCTGCTGAAAAGCATCACAGGTAACGGTGCATCATTACTGGGGCTCGGCTAATGGCAATTCAGGAAATCCCACTGACAGCGGATAACCAGCAATTCAGCATCATCCTGGCGGGGACCACCTGGCGGATTAGCATCATATGGCGCGATCTGTACTGGATTATGGACCTGCAGAACGACAGAGGGGAGCCGGTAATTTCCGGTATTCCTCTCGTCACCGGCGCTGACCTGCTGGCGCAGTACGGCTATATGGGGCTCGGATTTAAGCTGGTGGTGGTCTGTGACGACAGCACACAGGATTATCCGACGAAAACCGACCTGGGCGGCCGCAGTCATTTACTGGTATTAACGGAGTAAGCATGTCACAGAACTGGATGAGGCATTTCGAGCTGCAGCTCGTGGGCGAAAACGGACAGGGTATTCAACTCAGCGATTTTAAAGTGACCTTTACGATCGACTGGTTCAACATCAGCAGCGCGTCCCGGGTGGGAACGTTCAAAATCTACAACCTGTCAGCTGATACGGTGAACCGCATCACCGGCCAGGAGTTTTCGAAAGTGCGGCTGATTGCCGGTTACGACGGTATCGCGCCGGAGGTGGCAGCCAGCGATGTCGGCATTGCGCGGGAAGTCGACGCCGACACGGTGGGCCAGAGCGACGGGCGCAACTACGGACTGATTTTTAGTGGGGAAATTCGCTACTCGGTCACAGGAAAAGACAGTCCCATTGACTCCTACGTCCTGATTCAGGCCGCCGATACGGATCTGGCATTTGCCACCAGCATTACCAATCAGACGCTGGCAGCGGGTTACACGACAGAAGATATGTTCAGGCTGTTGATGAAGGACTTCGAAGCCAAAGGCGCGACCGTTGGTCGCACTCCGGTATTCCCCCCGACTGTTTTCCCGCGGGGACGTGTGTTGTTTGGCATGACACGGCATCTTATGGATAACGTTGCTGCTCAGTGCGGCGCCACCTGGCAGTTCGTGGATGGTCAGCTTAATATGCTGCCCGAAGGTGAATACATGCACGACGCGATAGTGCTCAACAGCGCCACCGGGCTTATCGGTATGCCACAGCAGACCATCGGCAACGGCGTAAACGTCCGCGCGCTGATTAACCCGAACATCCGGGTTAACGGGCTCATTCAACTGGATCAGGCTTCGGTGTACCGTACTGCATTGTCGAACAACGATATTGCTATGGCTGGTGGCCGCATCACCGACCAGAACACTGACGGTAATATCACGCTAAGCGGCACCACGGCGCAGCCTGCCAGCATTGCAACGGATGGCGTTTATGTTGTGAAAGGCATTATGTATACTGGTGACACAAGGGGCCAGCCGTGGTACATGGATATGATGTGCTTTGCTCGCGGCGCTAGCGATATACCTAGCCAGTCAGCAATGAATCGGGGTGCGTGATAGTGATAAGACTAGCAATAACTGCGATTATATTTCCTGTTTTTTTAACATCATGTAGTTGGGACCCGAGCGGTTTTAAAGCTCAGGATGAATGGTTAGCTCAAAAAAAAGAAGAAAAGATAGCCTACGATAAGCAAGTGGATGAAAAACAAAAGAACAGGATAAGAAAACAAGCTGAAGATAAATCTCAGTTCGAAGCTTCTCATCCAGAGGTTGCTGTTGATGGTGTTGGTAATGAGCTCTCAAACGAAGGTGAAAAAGCTTTGCGGGATGCTTATAACAGCATTCCATTTGTAACTCGTTATCCTGGAACGACTGACCCAAGGCAAGTGTATACCTATGTTGGTGACTATCAGTTAAATTTGCAGCTTATTAACTCATCTATTCTTTCCCAGATCTCCGATTGTAAAAGAATTTCTGCATATGCTGATGTCGATATTAATCGCGCCTGTTTTAATCATATTGGGAATGATTTGAGCTTGTTTGCATCAGTTATCAAAGATAAAAAAATCAGCGGAATTGCGAAAAAAGCCGCTCTACGAGATGCGACTTATGGAACTAAAATTGATTTTGGTCATGCTGCTCGTTTAGCGAAAATGCACACGACTTTATGTCGGAAACAAGGTAACACTGGATATGTTGAAATGTCGACCGTAGTTGTACCTTGCGGACCGTCCGGAGATGTAATTAATTCCCGGAACGCCGAGAAAATGGGGCTTGTAAACTGAACTCAACATGGACGAACCGAAAATCATCGGATCTTTCCCGTGTAAGAAAGTGCCTGATTGAGTGGCATTTATTTTTAACAAGTTCTCTTTACCTCCCCGCAAAAGAATAAAGTCTTAGTCTAAAATGGGGAGTAATGAATAAAACTACAGGTTGTTGATGATGCCTCCTGATGATAAATTCTGCTGCCACGGAGGATAATTAATGTCACTTGCACTGCATAGCAAACTGAATGAAACGCTTGAGATGCTTACTTCGCATATTGATGAAGGGCAACAGTTAGATGCTTTTACACTAAAGCGAGTGGTTTCTGGAGCAAGTAAAATCCCAGATGAGCCCGTGAAGCTTATGGTGTTGGCTCTGGCCCATGGAGCTGCACATCAACACAGTGAGGCTGTCGGTTTTTTCCGGGAGGCAGTTGCATATCGTGACGAAGCAGTAGCCAGGAATTATCTCTCTTATCTCAGTTATACCGGGCAGTATGAATTGTATCGTGAAGAGGCTGTGAGACTGGCTAGGGAAATTACTAGTCTCGCTTTGTGTGTACGAGCCAGGAATGCAGCCTATGCGGACGGTGATGGTGAACTATCACTCTTTTTTGCTCGAAAAGCTCTGTCTATGATTGGAAGCGATAGCGAGCGAGAAAGCATGGAGTCAGATGTTATGGAAAAAAAACAGGCATTAGATGCATTCATAAGTGTGACTGATTTAAGTACAAATGAAATAAGTCTTCTTTCCAGAACAATTGCTAATGTCGCCAAAAATTATGGTGTTTTAGCAATTTCACATGACTACGTCGCAAGCCCGGAAGGGGATGCGGGCATAGTTTGTGATGTGTTATGCGAAGATGCTGATATGCTTTCCGATATGGATATTGACGTTGCTACTGAAATTGCAATGAATGAAGTCTTCGCTGGAAAAAATGTAACAGCTTGGTTCCGCGGGCGTAATCGGCAGGAGATTCAATTCACAATATGAGTATCCAAGGAAAAGAGTTCATTGACGCAGCCATCACGTGTTTAGACACTGGTGTTGAGTCTGGTTTCAGAAGTGCTATTTCGCGGGCTTACTATGCTTTCTACCATGAAACATGCGGCCTTTTGACGTGTTGTCCACCAACAACACATGATGGAGTTGTACAATATCTGACTTCAGACGCAAGGCGAAAGGGCGAACCTTATGAGTTAATGTCTCTTATCCAGTTGGGGGCAGTTCTTAAGCAACAAAAAATGAAGCGTAAGCGCGCGGACTACGATCTAACAGAGACTATTTTGCAAACAGAAGCGAGTTCATCTATTTCAGCAGTGAACAAGATGTTGGACAAAATAGCAGAAATGAAATCCCAGGCTGCTTAATTAAACCTTATTTATAAACCCGCCACCCGGCGGGTTTTTTACTTTCTGGAGCCTAACAAATGGCAGTATCTGACCAGACCCGCAGCGGCGACCTTGCCGAAACATTCAAATCTGAGCGGGAAACCACAAAGAACCAGATCCGCGTCGCTTTGCCTGGCATAGTTCAGTCATTCGATCCTGATGCGGTTACGGCGGTTGTACAGCCTGCTATCCGTTCGGTTGAAACTGATAACGATGGCAACCGCGTTACCAAAAATTATCCGCTGCTGGTGGATGTGCCGGTGGTATTTCCGCGCGGCGGGGGATGCACGCTAACGTTCCCGGTTAAAGCAGGTGATGAATGCCTGGTGATTTTTGCCGATCGCTGCATCGATTTCTGGTGGCAGAACGGCGGGGTACAGGAGCCTGTCGACGATCGGGTGCATGATTTATCGGATGCGTTCTGTATCGTCGGGCCGCAGTCGCAAGCGCAGAAAATCAGCGGTATCAGCACCAGCGCCGCGCAGCTGCGTACAGATGATGGTGCTGCGTTTGTGGAAGTGGCCGCAGGGCATAACGTTACGGTTAAAACTCCCGGCATGCTGACGGCGAATGCAGAAGGCGGAACTACGATCACATCACCCATCATTACGCTAAACGGTGACGTAACCGTTAACGGCAATCTGTCGCAGGGGATGGGTGAGGGCGGCGGTAGCGCAACGATGCTTGGTCCTGTCACGGTGACAAACGATGTAACGGCTGGCGGTAAGAGCCTGATGACGCATACCCACGGCGGGGTACAGACTGGCGGTGGTAATACAGGAGCGCCTAACTGATGCGATACAGACGTGAAGACGCCGAAGGTGATTACACTTTTGGTTGTGGTGATGATACCTGGCTGATTAACTCGCCAGAAGCTGTCACGCAGGCGGTAAAAACACGATTCGCATTGTGGTACGGGCAGTGGTTCCTCGATAAGACAGAGGGAACACCGTGGATTCAGTCTGTGCTCGGTAAGCAAAAGCCGGAAACCTACAATCTGGCGATCCGCAAGCGCATCCTCGAAACGCGGGGCGTGAAATCCATCCTCTCTTTCAATACCACAGTGAACACGACGACGCGCCGCGTCCAGTTCTTCGCTGAAATCGACACTATCTACGGAACAACGACAGTAACCAGCGAGGCATAAATGGCCCTCAATTTGGACACACTCGGCTTATCGGCAACGGTAACCGCTGAGGGGATCAGTGCGCCTGATTACCAGACGATACTCGATACCCTGACGAGCTATTTCCAGCAGATTTATGGTAGTGACGCTTATCTGGAGCCGGACAGCAAAGACGGCCAGATGGTGGCGCTGGTGGCGCTGGCTGTTCACGATGCCAATAACACAGCCATTTCAGTCTATAACTGCTTCTCACCTGCTACGGGTTACGGCGCAGCGCTGACCAGTAACGTAAAAATTAACGGTATCGCGCGCAAAGGTGCAACCAACTCTACCGTGGATTTACTGCTCACTGGCACCGCAGGAACAGCCATTACGAACGGCACCGTGAAAGACACTAATAATGTGATATGGCGTCTTCCTGCTTCAGTGGTGATTGGTGTTGATGGCGCCGTGACGGTAACTGCTATCTGTTCAAACAGTGGAGCGGTTGCGGCGCTGGCCGGGACTATCACCACCATCAATACACCGACCCGTGGCTGGACGTCAGTAACCAACCCGGCAGCGGCCACCGTTGGCGCACCTGCAGAAACGGACGCAGAACTTCGCATCAGGCAGGGGCAGAGTGTCGCGATACCATCCATCACACCATTTGAAGGCGTGGACGGGGCGATCGCTAATATTGCTGGTGTGACGCGCCACAAGCTCTATGAAAATGATACAGGAAAGACTGACGGTAACGGGCTTCCTCCGCATTCCATCTCGGCCATTGTTGATGGTGGTGATGTGACCGAAATAGCCAGAACCATCCGGGGAAATAAAGGGCAGGGGGTCCGGACCTGGGGAAAAACATCCGTAACCGTACCGGATAAATATGGTAATCCCCACATAATCAGTTTTTCGCGACCAACTGATGTCCCTGTTTACGGAAAAATTACCTTAAAAGTTTTTGCCGGGTACACCTCTCAGATAGGTGTGCAGATTCAGCAGGCTGTTGCGGATTACATTAACAGACTGATGATTGGTGACCAGGTACTGCTGAGCCGGATTTATTCTCCTGCTAACCTTGGGGTCGTCAGTGGTGGAAATGCGCGCTATTACGATATTCAGGAGTTGCTGATCGGCAAATCTCCGGAAGCTGTTGCTGCGGCGAATATTAATATTGCTTACGACGAATCTGCCTCCTGTAAGCCGGAAAATATCATTATTACGGTGGCAGCATGAGCAAATATACGGACTTAATTACTAACTATCATGCGACAAAACCTAAATTCGTTGAACACATCGATTTAGTGACCAGGCCGTTAGCTGAAACCTCAGCCGCAATGAAGGGACTCATAAACGCTTTTGATATTGATCATGCGGCAGGAGTACAACTCGATATTCTCGGCCAGTGGATAGGGTTAAGCCGGGTTGTAAGCCAGCCAATAAGCGGTGTCTATTTCAGCTGGGACACTGACGGACTCGGATATGACCAGGGCGTCTGGCAGGGGCCATATGATCCGGATTCGGGTTATACCTCGCTGAGCGATGAAACCTATCGCATCGTTCTAAAAACGAAGATAGCAATTAACAACTGGGACGGAAGAAACGACTCTCTGCCTCCCATTCTTGACGCCGCACTGGACGGGTCCGGTCTGAAGATGCAGATCGTCGATAACCAGGACATGACCATAGGTATCTGGGTTTTTCCTGAAACAGATATTTCATCGGTCTCTCTCGAACTTATTGCTGCGATACGACAAGGGTATCTGACGGTAAAGGCCGCTGGTGTATGGGGCGGAAGTATTGAAATTCCTTCGGTGGAAACGCCTTCTGAAGGAAACAGGTTTTTTGGGTTTGATATGGATAACGAATATATCAGCGGGTTCGATGCCGGTTCATGGGGGACATTGCTCTGATGGCTAAAAATGATTTTAAACCGTTTGCGACGGGTAAGGGTGCTAATGTTACATCACAGTCTGACTGGGAAGCGCTGCCGGCGCTCCTGTCTGGTTTTACTGCGGGTAAGGCATCAAGCGCACAGGTAAATAAAGCGCTGCGTCAGGCGAGCTTCATCGCTGCAGCACTGGCACAGTACACAGCCAGCAAGAGCGGGCAGGATGTACTCGATGATGGTGATCTGAGCGGCTTTATCGCCAAAATGTCAGCTGCGTTTGGTAAGGATTTTCAGACTCTTGATGCCACGCTGACGGCGCTCGCTGGTCTGGCTACCGGTGCAGATAAACTCCCGTATTTTACGGGGAATGATATCGCCGGACAGACAGATCTTACTTCTGTTGGGCGCGACATCATCGGAAAAGCCAGCATTGCGGATATTCTTACATACCTCGGTTTAGGAGAAACAGCAAAGCAGGCTGCGGGCGCAGTCCAGAAAACTGGCGATGAGATGAACGGGAAGTTAACCCTGCCACAGACATCTTCCTTCGGCGTGAATACTAGTAACACACTGGGCGGTAGTTCCATCGCTATCGGTGATAACGATACCGGGCTCAAAGGGAACGGCGACGGTAATCTGGCATTTATGGCTAACAACGTGCTGGCAGGATATTTTAATGAAAATGAATTGCAGCACAGTAAAAAAATGCTGACTAAAAATTTTCAGGCTCTTGTTGATAATAACTGGCCGGAGGGGGCGGGGGGATTTTCTGGTCAGTTAAGCAGTGAAGCACCGTTTAGTGTACCAATGGTTCACCGTCAGAATAATGATAATAATTTTTTCCCGCTCCTGAAAGGAAAGGTCTCACTGGAGTCTGGCTATCCTGTGGCAGCTTCTTTCGGAATATTAACCAGTGGAAATACTAATTTCCCACAAATTGCAATTCATGCGAAAACAGACTTTGATGTTAACGATAAAATATGGATATTTGATGTCGCAACTGGGGAATTTCGTGTGCCGGGCGGAATTACAGCTACAGAAATTTTACTGAGCGGTAAAAGCCGTGTCGCCTCTGATGGTAATTTATATGGTGATGTGTGGGGTGGCTGGCTGAATGACTTCCTTAATAACAATTACAACCGTAAAAATACTGCCAGCCTCGGTGATTATGGCTGGGTTCGTGACGAAAGCACCGGGTTTATAATGCAATGGGGGACACTTGGCAGCTCAAACGGAACCTACAATTTCCCGCGAGAGTTTCCGACATCCTGCTTTGCTGTATTTGTCACTAACACCAGTCAGCAGGGAGGTTCAGTGGATAATGCGTTTGGATACCCGGTGAGTAAAAGCCAGTTTTTTGCCGCGACTAAAGCATCAGCAGACGGAAATGTCGTAAATGGCTATCCTGTAGCCTGGTTTGCGATCGGGAGATAATTATCAATGAGCGATTATTATTACAGCTTTAAAGAGAAAGGTTTTTTCTACAAGCCGGATACCGAATCGGGATATTGCCCGACTGATCTAATTCCTCTGACTGATGAACATTATCATGAACTTATGCAGGGTCAGGTGGACGGAAAATATATTGAGCACAGGAAAGGAGGCCCAGTACTGGTTGAACATCGCGAATATACACATGAAGAGTTGATTGCACAGGCTGAAGCCAAAAAGGCAGAACTTCTTGCTGAAGCTGAGTCAGTCATTGCACCACTGGCGCGGGCGGTAAAATTGAACATTGCTACAGATGAGGAAATAAAGCGGCTGGAGGCATGGGAACTCTACAGCGTAATGGTCAGTCGGGTGGATACATCAAAACCTGACTGGCCTGATGTGCCTGTAAGCCAGTAATATGAAGTTGTGAAAAATCAGGCTGGCGTCAATAAAATATGCCAGCCTGAAGTAATATTCAGTATACTAACAACGACATATCTGGCACCAGTCCGGTGGCTTCAGAATATCTGGTGGGTACTGATCACACCATTCCTGACTCATGCCGATAAGAGCCCATGGGATTGGAGGCAATCCACTGGAGTAATGTTTTGTATTATCCGGTGGGGGTTTTGAATCACTGGCAGCCATCGCCGATGCCGAAAAGGCTGTAGCCGACAACACCAGAAGCAATGGGAAAAATATACGATGTCTCATAATATCACCCGTGAATAATCAGACTATCCTTACTATTGACTTCCTTCATTTCCAGCATAGCTCACGCTTCATCATCATTGAATAAACAATTAAGTTTATTGAGCGTAAATTTACTTAAAGAGAAAATGTTATGCTTATTATTTTTTCTTTAAGTAAATTCTTGGTTAATAGCTTTGAAGTAATTACATAAAGTGATCCGTATATAATATTCTTAGCAGAAGGATAAAAATACTTTATGACCTGCTATGCAGAGCAGGTGATATTGAATTTTTCAAGTCCTGTATTGGGGGTTTATTTTCAGGTTGGTCAAATTGGAGGGGTTATGAATAGAGTTAAACGTTTATTTCTGATGCTCATTTTAGCACTCTCAGTCTCTATTGTATCAATACCAGCAATGGCACTGGTTTGTGAAGATAAAGGGGGATCGCTTGGTGATTGTGCACGCGAATGTAGTGGTCTTGGCATATTGATATTTCCTTATATCTTTTGTATTTAATCAGTAATTATAGTTAGGCTGGAGTTTTTATCACTGCCAGGTAATTATAAAGGCTATTGTCCGGGCAGCTCACCCCGGAACAATGGGCGCAGGCCGGGCGCCTGATTAGGGCAGGAGTACCGCGACAGCAGGTAGCGATTATTTATGATGTGGGGTTGTCGACGCTGTACAGAAAGTTTCCTGCTACCAATTAATATCATTTTACCTTCTGTTTTGTTCTCTTTCTGGAAGTAAAACTAAAACGGGTACCAATACGGGTACATGTATGATTATTTTAAATAAATAACAATAAATACATATACTTACATGTTTAGTTTTGCTCCTATTATCGGCACCATATCAAGTTCCTCAAACGTCCGTATTCATCCATAAATACACTGATTAATAACGACTTTATTGCTTTTTTGTCCATCACCGTCCGTAACCATCCAGTAGAATCCGACACTGAATGTATATAGGATTGTGTATATGTTCCTGTTCGGTCTTGGATTCCTATACACATGCCTTTAAACGATATGCAGATTCGCCGCGCTAAGCCTGAAACTAAAGCCTATACACTCGGAGATGGGCAAGGGTTGTCATTGCTAATTGAACCTAATGGAAGCAAGAGCTGGCGGTTCCGTTATCGTTTTGCCGGTAAGCCAAAAATGATCTCGCTGGGTGTATATCCGACGATCACACTTGCAGATGCCAGTTCTCGTCGTGATGATGCCCGAAAACTTGTGGCAGAAGGAAAGAACTGTGATCCTACCCGCGTAATATGGGCACAACCCTAAGCGAGGTTCTGGTTTTCAAATTGTTCCGGACTGAGACCGCCACAGGCACTGTGACGACGCCACCGATTGTAATCACACTCACTATAATTAAACACTGCTGTCCGCATTATTTCCCGGCTGACAAAGTCCTCTCCGTGGATACATTCCACCCTCAGCGTATGGAAGAAGCTTTCCGCACAGGCATTGTCGTAACAACAACCTCTGGCGCTCATACTTCCCCGCAGATTATGGCGTTTCAGTAAGCTCTGGTAATCCGTTGAACAGTACTGACCGCCTCTGTCTGTATGCACGATGACATTTTCCGGACATTTACGCCGCCACAGCGCCATCTGTAACGCATCGCAGGCAAGCTGTGCTGTCATCCGCGAGGACATCGACCAGCCAATGACTGACCGCGACCACAGATCGATAACCACGGCCAGATAAAGCCAGCCTTCACCAGTGCGAAGATACGTGATGTCACCCACCCACTTCTGATTCGGGCCGCTGGCGTAAAAGTCCTGCTTCAGCAGATTCTCTGAGACTGGCAGATCATGTTTGCGGTAACTGACCGGACGGAACCGGCGCGAGGCTTTCGCCCGCAGCCCCTGCCGACGCAGGCTGGCCGCCACGGTTTTCACGTTGAACTGGTAACCCTGAGCACGAAGCTCATCCGTCAGGCGTGGCGCACCATAGCGTTGTTTTGCGTCACTGAATGCTTCCCGGACGACGTTATCACAGACAAGGCGGAACCGCTGACGCTGGTTTATCTGATGACGACGCTGATGCCAGACGTACCAGCCGCTACGGGCAATCTGAAGTACACGGCACATGGCTTTGATATTGAACTCAGCCTGATGTTTTTCGATGAAGACATACTTCATTTCAGGCGCTTCGCGAAGTATGTCGCGGCCTTCTGGAGAATGGCCTGTTCCTCATCCCGTTCTGCCAGTTGACGTTTCAGACGGGCGATCTCAGCGGACATCTCCTGCTCGCGTTCAGAAGAAGAGAGCTGATTTTGCTGTTTGCTTCGCCAGTTGTAGAGCTGTGATTCATACAGGTTAAGTTCGCGGGCGGCAGCGGCCACCCCAATGCGTTCAGCCAGTTTCAGGGCTTCCTGACGAAATTCAGGCGTGTGCTGCTTGCGTGGCTTTTTGGTGGTTGATGCTGGTTTTGTCATGTGAGTCACCTCTTACTTGTGAGTTTACTCACTTAGTCGCGTGTCCACTATTGCTGGGTAAGATCAATGGCCTCGCTGACCAGTCATGACATGAACGCCGTGCATATCCAGGATCTTCTTGCGGTGGATACGTTTATTCCCCGCGCGGTACAGGGTGGCATTGCCGGGGAATGTTCAATGGAAAACGCCGTTGGCATTGCGGCGATGGTGAAATCCGATCGCTTACAGATGCAGGCTATCGCCAGCGAGCTAAGCGCCCGGTTAAATACCCCAGTTGAAGTCGGTGGTGTGGAAGCCAACATGGCTGTGGCTGGCGCGTTAACGACGCATGGATGCGCCGTGCCGCTGGCGATCCTCGATTTAGGCGCAGGATCCACCGATGCCGCCATTATCAATAACGATGGCGCAGTACGGCGTTGTCGCCGGGCAGGGTAATATCCGTGGTACTGAAGGCCCGCGCAATGCGGTGGCGACCGGGCTGGTTTTAGCCGGAGAAGCCAAAAAATAGTGCAGAAAACAGCCGCGCAAGCGTTTAGCTGCGGGGTAAGTCAAAGAAAGGCGATGTTCTCTTTGATATCCCGGCGGAGTTGGGTACATAGTATCAAGGTGTCTCTCACGTGGTTAATTTTAAGGATAAGAGCATGCCAACAGCAATTGAAAAAGCCTTGGATTTTATTGGTGGTATGAACACTTCGGCGTCAGTGCCCCATTCAATGGATGAAAGCACCGCTAAGGGAATTCTAAAGTATTTGCATGACTTAGGTGTGCCAGCGAGTCCGGAAGTTGTGATGGCACGGGGTGAGCAGGAGGGATGGAATCCTGAGTTCACGAAAAAAGTGGCCGGATGGGCAGAAAAAGTCGCCTCCGGTAACCGCATCCTTATCAAAAACCCAGAGTATTTTTCGACCTATATGCAGGAGCAGCTCAAAGAACTCGTGTGAGCTGACTATCGAATAAAACGCTAACGGACGTTTCCATCTAAGGATGGCGGCGTCCAGAAGGGGTTGCCAGTGACAGTTTTGGACTGCCGATTCATTTCTTTTCGTCAAATTAATGTCTATATATTTATTGAATAAATATATAGTTCATAACTTACTACGTTGCCATTACCGCGTCATTCTTAGATGATCTACATTTCATAAAACACTTGATTCCATTTTGTCTCTATTAAGAAAAATAAAATGTGAACGCTGTCAATTCTGTAAACGTAAAAGATAAATATTGTATACACGGATGCTTGTTGGCAAACAGGCAGATGGCAATCAGGATCTTTTACGGAACATTGTGTATGAAAAATAATATTGAAGAGACAATAGGTAAGTACTTGCCTATTTTAATGATATTACCTCTGGCGGGTTTGGCAGAGTTAGCTTCTTTATATTCAATCCAGGCTTTATTACCAAAGTTAAGTGAGGTTTATAATATCCCATTGAATCAGGTAGGGATGATTTTGTCTGCTGAGGTGGGGTTTCTGGCATTAGCCATGTTATTTAGCGGCACGTTATCTGACCGTTTTGGGCGAAAGCCAATCATTTTTTATTCGTTGCTGGCAGGAGGTATTTTAACTCTATTGTGCGCAACTGCATCATCATGGCCGATGCTGGTGGTATACCGCGCTTTGCTCGGCATTGCAGTAAGTGGTATTACGGCGGCCGTTACAGTCTATATCAGTGAAGAAGTCTCTCCTGCTTTGGCAGGGATTGTTACTGGATATTTTATTTTTGGCAATTCGCTAGGGAGTATGTCTGGTCGTATGTTTGCAACTTTGATGATGGAGCATGTATCTATAGATACGATTTTCTTTATCTTCGGTGGTGTTCTGATTGCTATGGCACTCGCGGTGAAGTTGTTTCTCCCGACATCCCGACAGTTTGTTCCTACACCTTCACTACAGCTTGGTGCAGTGTTGAAAGGCGGGTTGGAACATTTTAAGAATATCCGCGTATCATTATGTTTTGTCATTGGATTTATTCTTTTCGGCTCTTTTACGTCCATCTTTAATTTTCTGGCGTTTTACCTGCATCGACCGCCTTATGAGCTGAGCTACACCTGGATAGGTTTGATTCCAGTTAGCTTCTCATTAACTTTTTTTCTTGCGCCATATGCTGCCCGTGTCGCGTTGAATATTGGGTCGATGAATGCGCTCAGTATGCTGATTATCTGTATGATGGTCGGTGCATTTCTCACGCTAATCGCCCCTTCTCTGTGGGTTTTCATTTCAGGTATCGTTTTACTGTCAGTCGCATTTTTCTCTGCTCATTCCACCGTATTAGCCTGGGTCAGCTCACGGAGTCCAAACGCAAAAGGACAGGCGACATCGTTTTATCTGCTTTGCTACTACTCTGGCGGTGCAGTAATGGGGTATTTAAACGGGTATCTTTTCTCCTGGCAGGGATGGAATGCTATTGCGGCATCATGTCTGATGATGCTGGGGATAGGATTATTTATCTGCCGGTTTATTTTCGCAAAATATGAGAAACAACCGCAAATCAAAAAACAGTCAGTTCAGGAGAGTTTCTGATTATAGACACGAAGTGTGTTTTTATACTTTCCATAATGGAATCATCATTTTTTCATTAATGTGTCACTATAGCTAAAAGCTTAAATTGTGAATATTTGGCTACCCGGATATTCGTTGCTCCAGGAATATATATGTCTGCTAAAACGCTGTATGAAAAATTAGTTGAGTCACATACCATTCGTGAACTTGATAACGATGGACATGTTTTACTTTATATTGATCGTTCAATACTGAATGAATATACCAGCCCGCAGGCATTTAGCGGGTTAAGAGAACGCGGTCGCACCGTTCGGCACCCCGACACGTTTTTATTGAATATTGACCATGTTAATCCCACGCGGTCGCAACGGGATGTCTTAATGACCGATCCGGGAGGACAGCTACAGGTTGATTACTTTCGGGAAAATGCCGCTGACTTTGGCATCACATTATTTGATGTGCTGGATCCGCGTCAGGGGATTGAACACGTGGTTGCTCATGAACAAGGGCTAGTGATGCCTGGCATGGTGATCGCCGCCGGGGATAGTCACACGACAACCTACGGTGCATTTGGCGCGCTGGGCTTTGGTATCGGGACGTCGGAAATTGAACATCTGCTGGCCACGCAGACGCTGGTTTACCGCAAGCTCAAAACCATGCGCGTAAGTGTTCAGGGAGAGCTACCTTTCGCCTGTTCCGCAAAAGATATTGTTCTTGAATTGCTTGAACGTATTGGCGCTGATGGCGCGACGGGATATGCCATTGAATTTGTGGGTGAGGCCATCAGCGCGTTGAGCGTTGAAGGACGAATGACGCTCTGCAACATGGCGGTAGAAGCGGGGGCGCGTGGTGCCATTATTGCGCCGGATAAAAAGGTTTTTGACTATATCTACGGTAAACCGCAAATGCCTGTAGGTGAACTCTGGCAGCAGGCATTGCTGGAATGGTCACAGTTGAGCAGCGATGCTGATGCGGTATTTGATAAGACGGTGGCGATCAACTGCCATGATCTTGAGCCTAAAGTCACTTGGGGAATCAGTCCGGATCAAACAGGTTCCATCACCGGACGTGTTCCTTTCCCGGAACAGGAAACCAATCCGCTTAAGCGCCTGGCGCTTGAGAAGGCCCTTCATTACATGGGATTAACGGCTGGCATGTTGCTGAAAGATATTCGTATCTCTCACGCTTTTATTGGTTCATGCACAAATGGTCGCATTGAGGATTTGCGTGCCGTTGCGAAGGTGCTTGAAGGGCGCAAAATCGCCAGCCATGTTCGCGGGATCATTGTGCCTGGTTCAACAATGGTAAGACGCCAGGCGGAAGAAGAAGGACTGGCGAAAATCTTTATTGCTGCCGGTTTTGAATGGCGGCAGTCGGGTTGCTCAATGTGCCTTGCGATGAATGAAGATGTATTGTCGCCCGGCGATCGCTGTGCATCAGGTACGAACCGTAACTTCCCTGGACGACAGGGCGCTGGAGCAAGAACGCATTTGATGAGCCCGGCGATGGTTGCGGCGGCGGCGGTAGCGGGGCATCTGGTCGATGTTCGGTCATTACTTCAGGCAGGGGAATAAGATGGATACGTTTAAGCAAATCAGCGGGCGAATTGCGCCGATGCTGGAACCGAATATCGACACTGATGTGATTATGCCAAAACAGTTCCTGAAAGGGATCGATCGCCAGGGGCTGGATAAAGGGGTGTTTTTCGATCGTCGCTTTATGGCTGGCGGCCAACCAAATCCTGATTTTATTCTGAACATGCCGGGCTGGCAGAGCGCGACATTCCTGCTGGTTGGCCCCAATTTTGGCTGTGGATCGAGTCGTGAACACGCCGTATGGGGATTAAAACAACTGGGAGTACGGGGGCTGATAGGTAGCACATTTGCAGGCATTTTCGATGATAACTGCCAACGCAACGGGATCCTCACGGTCTCATTAGATGAACCTGCTTTGGCGCGCCTGGCGCAGCTTGCCGCGAGTGCTGATACCAATTCTATCACTGTTTCACTCGATCGCTGCGAAATTACGACGGCAGAGGAAACGATCTCCTTTGTGATCAGTGAACTCAAACGGGCGATGCTGGCCGCAGGCGAAGATGCGATAGCCTGGACATTGCAATACTTGCCGGAGATTGAAAATTTTGAGGTTGCGCATTATTCACGGCGGCCGTGGCTAAAACGCCCTGCATCCCCGCGCGGTTAAGGAAGAAGACTGCAATGAAACTGGTTCAATATCTTGTGAACGGTGGCAAACGCTACGGCATTATGCAGGAAACCGGAATAATTGATCTCTCGCAGCGGCTTGGCGACAAATATCCCACTTTGAAATCTCTCCTGTGCGCTAATGCGCTGACGGATGCGGCGTTATGGTGTGATGAGCCGGCGGATTATTACTACCAGGAAGTCACTTTTCTGCCGGTGATTGACGATCCGCAGAAGATCATCTGTGTCGGAATGAATTATGCCGATAAGCGTATTGAGTTTAATGAAACCAACCCGGCCCCAACCCTTTTTGTCCGCTTTGCGGATTCTCAGACCGGGCATAATGGCCTGCTGCTGAAGCCTGAAAATACCAATGAGTTCGACTACGAAGGTGAATTAGCCGTAGTGATTGGGCGGCGATGCTCCCGGGTCAGCGCTGAGGATGCTTTAGATTATGTCGCCGGATACAGCTGCTATATGGATGGTTCAGTGAGGGACTGGCAGCATAGCTGGTTTACGGCTGGAAAAAACTGGCCTTCGACAGGATCATTCGGTCCGTGTCTGGTGACCACAGACGACATTCCCGATCCCCAGATGCTACGTTTACTGACACGACTAAACGGGCGGGAGGTGCAGAACGAATCTACGGCAAATATGATCCATCCTATCGCTTCACTCATTGCTTATATAAGCACCTTTACTCTGCTTTCCCCTGGCGACACGATCCTCACAGGGTCGCCTGGTGGAGTGGGCAAAAAACGCGTTCCACCGCTGTTTTTACACGATGGTGATGTTATTGAAGTTGAGATTGAACATATTGGAACCCTGCGCAATGTCGTCCGGGATAGCCGTTATTTAACATCATCTGTTAGCTGGCATGACGGGAGAAAGTGATGAGTACACTGATTGAATGCGGCGCCTCTCCGTTTATTCCGGGGTTTGCGCTCAAGGATGTTCGTCTGGAAAATGGTCTGACGGTAAGAGTGGCTATCGGAGGCAGCGGTTCACCTTTGGTACTGCTACATGGGCATCCGCAGAATCATACAACATGGCGGAAAGTCGCACCGACATTGGCGCAAAATCATACAGTCATTTTGCCGGATTTGCGTGGCTATGGCGACAGCGATAAACCAACGAGCGATCCGGCGCACCGTACCTATTCAAAGCGCACCATGGCGCAGGATATCGTCATGTTAATGGATGCGCTCGGCTTTTCCCGTTTTGCCTTCGTAGGGCATGATCGTGGCGGACGCGTAGGACACAGGCTCGCGCTGGATTATCCGGATCGTGTGACCTGTTGTACTTTTATCGACATTGCTCCAACCGCGACGATGTACGCCTTGACCGATAAATCCTTTGCTACGCGTTACTTTTGGTGGTTTTTCCTGATTCAACCTTTCCCGTTACCCGAAACGATGATTGCGCACGATCCGGCATTTTTTCTGCGTAAGCATATTTCTGGCCAGCTAAAAATAGAGGGCGCGACCTCGCAGGAAGCATTCAATGAATACCTGCGCTGTTACCAGAACCCTGAGATGATCCACGCGATCTGTGAGGACTACCGGGCTGCTGCGACGATTGATTTGGACGATGATGCCGCAGATACGTCGGCGCGTATCCGGTGTCCGTTACAGTTGCTGTGGGGAGGGCTGGGAACGGTAGGGCAACTATATGATGTGGTTGGTACCTGGAAAGAAAAGGCGCTAAACGTTCAAGGGGAAGCATTGCCTTGCGGACACTCTCCGCAGGAAGAGTGTCCTGAGTACTTTATCCAGAAACTTCAGTCCTTTTTACATTCAGTGTTATAACTCGGTCATCCTTTGCAACTTCGCACTGATGCTATGAAAACGACACCTGTAGGAAAAAAACATCGCCAGCCCCTTGAGGGCTGGCCTTCTGTTGAAGATCTTTTCGTTTTTGTCACCGTTGCTCGCAACGGTGGATTTGCCCGGGCAGCGCTGGAGCTGGGGTTATCTCCCTCCTATATCAGCAAACGTATCGCTATCCTTGAAAAATGTCTCAACGCCCGGCTTTTTTTTCGAAATAACAGAGTGATGCGTCTCACACCGGAAGGCGAAAATGCGCTGTGTGGGGCTATGCAGGTCGTCAGTGAAATGGATGGCTTTGTAAGTCGTTTGGATAATCAACGTGGTGTGTTGGCTGGTAATATCACCATCAACTGCTCATTTGGTTTTGGGCATAAATATGTCGCAGAGGCGCTGTCGTCATTTATGATCGCCTATCCTGATATTACGGTAAAACTCACGCTAACGGATCGTGAAGTAGATCTGGTGGAAGAGGGGATCGATATTGAAATTCGCGTTGGGGATGATATCAACGAATTGTATATCGCACGGCAGTTAGCCACTAATCGACGGATCCTGTGTGCTTCCCCTGAATACCTCGAACGCCACGGCAAGCCAGAGTCTGTTAGTGCGCTTGTGCAGCACGATTGCCTAATGATTCAGGAAAAAAACTCGGCATTTGGCAATTGGATATTAACGGACGGTAAGCAGCAGACACATTGCCGACTAAACGGTTTTCATTCTTCCAACAGCGGCAGTGTGGTGCTTATTTGGGCCCTGAAAGGCCATGGCATTACATTGCGGTCGGAATGGGATGTTGCGCAGTATATTGAACGAGGTGAGCTGGTTCGCGTGTTGCCTCAGTGGTATCAGGAAGCGAATATCTGGGCTGTATATACCCGGCGTTCATCAAGTTCTGATCGTATCAAAATCTGCATCGATTTCCTCACGGAGCATCTTGCACAATGCTTGCCAGGCGGTAAAGCACCGGGCGTACTGTGATCAGTCGGCGCCAACTGTCGTGGCGCCAGATGCTCTGACTTACGTTTACTGTTAGGTGTTCTTTTTGCCAGCACCCAGTAGCTTTTAGGGCGTTGCGTTGGTGGCGCGGTTTTGTTTCCGCTATCGTGGCGAAGTTATCTTTTATCCCACCACGAGGCCCAACCTCCACATAGATACCTCCATTATTACCGGATTTCTCACCTGGTTTTAACGTCATATTTTATCTCCTGATTTTTGGGTGACGATTATCGGAGGTTGAGAATTCTATTGGTATCGGCTGGATGGCATTGTAAGTATCACACACTCACTCCATAACAATCAGATTGATTGAGCGACTACTTTAGCTCAATAGATATGTGTTCATCTTAAGCGTATTATCGCAGGTTGGTAATTAAAATTCTTTAAAAAACAATACCATCCATCAATTCAATATGCTGATTTTTCGAGGTTTTCTCAAATTTAGTTATGCTTATGTAATGCTACCTAACTGACTAAAAGTAATGCTCTTTTCACACAAAAGCCTTAACAGAGGAAACGCAATATTACGTGACTTAATGCCTCTGCTCATTCTCATTAGTTATACCAATGTAATGTTTTCTCACAGCAAAAGAGAAGTAGCTACCTGTGCAGCATTATAGGCGGAAAATCCATTGGGGGTATTACCAAAGATGAAATAGAAAATTAATATTATTAATTAAATGAATATGAAATAGGTATTGTTCCTGTTATCGTTACAACCTTTTCTGTCATAACAATCTTCTCATTTTCTTTCTCGCATACTTGCTGAGCATGGTATAAATGTCTATGAGGACGTCAGCTCGGAAAGCATTCGTTCTGCATGGTATGCCTTTCGCTATTCTCAGGGGCGTGAAATGAAAGTTTTCTTTGATGGAGTCTATATAACTATATGAAATTGATAATAATCCTCCTTCTCGCGCTATTCCCGTTATGTTCATCTGCCAGCAATCATTATGCCCTTGTTTTTGAAAATAACACGATACTGCTTGTTTTAAATCTTAAATGTTCCCCCTGTGATTTAAACTGCGAAAATATTCAATATCAGCTTTTCAATAAAGAGACGGAGTCTGTTATTTCAGGGGTTGTTAAGCCTGTGACAACGGGCATCGGAAATAATTTTCGTGGTTATATAATGCGTAATAATAATACGTTCTACACATTAATTGAATCAGATAATGAAAACGTATGGGATATGTCTGTTGAGGAGAAGGGAACTCAACAGAACAAAGATGCCGTGCAAAAAGTAAAATATCAGCTTAATGCTATTTTTGACAATGGTACATGCTGAATTCTGGCCTGTCTCAGGGATACGATCGTATCCCTGAATATTTCCCATCAAAACTCAGGAATAAAATTACTCTTACTAATATATTTTTCCAGTATGGCGGTATATTGTCGCCAGTTCCCGGAATCATTGATTACTGCATAATTTATCGATGCTCCCGGCGTTGGCGAGCGTGTTAGCGGCACATCAAGTGCTGTTTTCGGCGCAACCATGATATCGCCGATACTTTTCTTGTTATCCATCGTTAACGTTAAACTCATATACCACGAGGTGGGGTTAACTATCCGTATAGTATTCTCTTTAGCAATAAAGCGTAATTTTTTCTCCTCCGCTTCCGTGGGCGCTTTTAGCCCAGTCGGGCGAATTAAAATTTTTAGCCTCAAACGAAGCGGTAACACCAGTTTTCGCGGGTGGTTTTTAATGTCCTGGGTGACTGGCGGTATCTGATAAATGTTTAGCCAGAAGAGACTCTCCCGGTCCGTTGCCAGCTGCTGGCGGGAACTCAGGAGCAGGCGAAGCGTTCTCAGTTCTCCTGGCTGCATTTTAAATACCGGCGGCAGCGCCACCAGCGGCGTTTTGCTGTTATCCGGAGAGGCGTCAATGTTTCCGGCGTCGGTCCATACCTGTAACAGCATCGGCGTTGTATTATCGTTGGATAATGTCAACGATTGAGCGACCTCATCTGAAGCAAAAATAATTCGGGTTCTGTCAATATTAACGGCAGCTTGTGCCGGGCCATACCATCCCGTCAACCCAAGTAGCGTTAATATGACTTTACTGAAAACTAACCACTGCCTGTAATTGCGCATTCACGCTTCCTGCCGTTACTGTTTGTCCGCCGATCGCCTCAAGCGAGGCAGTAAAATCACCGCTATAGGTTTCTACTGAACCGGATGATACCCGTGTGGTTAAATCTTTATAGCCATACCAGCCTCGGGCGTTGCCAGTGCCTGTCTTGATCCGATCGGGTAACAGGTTAATCGGCGTACCGGCATCGTTATAGATGCGGATGCCCACTCCGGAAGCTACGCCAGGTTCGCCATAATGGGTGTCCAGTAGCCACGACAGACCGCCTGCGGATGTGGTTAGCCCCAGGCGACGCGCCGCCGCCACGGCGGTGGGTTGATTAACGACAAACCCCATTGCGACATTAGCGGCGCTGGTGGACGGGAGGGCACTGGACACGGCGCCGGACTCACATTCCAGGCTGACGTGGAAAGGCGCCTGACTATTGCCTCCGGCGGCTAATATGCCGACGGCGACAGGGGGAATTTTCACGATCGCAGGATAATCTGTGATTTTACATAACGCGCCGCGAACATAGGTGACGCTATTATATGTACTCCATGCCCCGGGCCAATAGCTGGGCCAGCCATAATAATCGCTGGCATGATCCAGTCCCGCTTTGATCCGCTCGGTAATCAAGCCTGGGCCTTTAAACGCGATATAACCCCGAGGCTGCGTCCAGGTATCTCGGTCCATTGGATTCTGGTAGGCAAAATATTTTCTTGAGTCAATTTTAAACATCTCATATAACACGTTGCTAAACGCGCTGGCAGGAATATAAATATATTTGTCATCCTGAAACCAACTGTCTGCGGTAAGTTGGCGTTCTTTCCAGAAACGGCTGTAATATTCGCCGGTACTGAGGTTTGTCATACGGACAGCAACATTACGCTCCACATCATAATAGGCGCCTTCTACTTCGGGAGTAAAAAATGCCCCCGCAAAAGCGCTATCGCCATTTGTCGAATACATCTCATAGAGCTTCCCGGCATCGGCGGAATCGCAGCGGTAAAGTACCTGTTTACTGGAATAGGGCGTGCCGGTGGCGGCCGTCAGGAAGTTACCGATCCCACTGGCCAATAGTGTGCCGGAGGGTTGAAATGTTTCACTATTACTGATGCTAATCACCGCTGGCAAACCGATATTACCGGTATTCGTGTCAGTTGCGCCGATCCAGTTTTGCGCCGTGTAGCCCGCTTTTATCGCCGCGTCAGAGAGCGCGCTCTTATCGGTGACTTTGATACATGACGACCATGTTCCGGTGCTGACGAACAGGCTGGTGATAAACAATAGCGTTCGGAAACTAAAAAGCATTGTGCTATTCCTTCTCGCAGATTTTGTTCAGATAGAGAAACGGTTCTTTGGTGTGAAGATCGAGTTGGTAGGCAACCCGGCAACGCTGGTTTGCTTCTTTTCCCCAGCGCACCAGTAGAGAACCCGACGGATGGGCGATACGGGCATAAATCTGTCCACTCTGACCGACCATGCCGATGTTTGTGCCTTCACCGTTGAAAACATCAGCGCCCATTGGCGGTATGCCGCCATCCGGCATCTTCACGGAGATCAGCACTGCTTTGCCGCTGATAGTGGCGAAATTGACACGCGCGATGGCGCCGGCATAGGGCACAATCTGCTGACTTCCTCCCGTCAGTTCGGCATCGCTGCGCATCTTACGGGTGTCGAGCGTAACGTTATTGACGCGGTAAGGAGATAATGAAGGCAGAATGGCGTAACCAAAGCGATCAACCACAGCGCCCTGGCCATTTTGTACGATCGCGCCCTGCGCGCCATCGGCATGAATAAGCGCAAAGGTATCGCTGGTATAGGGGCCAGCCGTCAGACCGCCAGGGTGGAGTACCAGGGTGCCGGACGCGCCCAGCCCTTCCTGACGATAGTTATCACCCTGGTCATAGTTGGCGCGAAGTGCGCCAAACCGGGTGTTTTGTTGTAGATTACCGCCAAACGTCGTTGGCGCGCTGCTATCGCTATTACTATTGCGATAACGCTCGTAGCCGCCATAAACCGACCATGACAGGTCGCTGTTTTCACCGCTACTGCCGGTCATGGATACGGTTGAGGAACGGCTTTGACTGGACTGGTTATAATTCATGGCGACAGACGTTCTGTTTTCGCCCCAATCCAGCGGTATAGAGACATTAAACGACATTGTGGTTTCGGTATATTTTTGTCGGCTACTCACGTCCAGTGGTTCGTTAACGCCGTGATAAAAGCGATCGTAATCCCAGGTGGTGCGCTGTCGTGCGATATTCACCCCGTAGCTTATATTCCGCCACTGGTTGCTATACCCCATTTGTAGCTGTGTTATACGCGATTGGTTATTGTAGTAGTCTGCGGTGCTGGCGCTGAGGTTAAGCGTGCCAAGCCGTCCTAACGGCTGGCTTACCGTCGCGGACAGGCGATTGCGCTGATGCAGCGTGTCGGAGTAGTAATCAATCCCCGTTTTTGCTTCCCGGCGTACGCCGAGCACGTCCTGAAGATCGCGAAAGCCGTTGGTTGAATAACGATAAGCCGCCAGTACCAGGTTAGTGCCGGTGGTAAACGTTTTGCTGTAACTGAGTTCCGCGCGCCAGCCTTGCTGGCGATCGTTATGCTCTGCGCGCGCATTCGACCAGGTGGCGTTAAGGCCGAACGCGCCCATACCGGTGGCCCAGACGCCGCCCGCCAGCCATGCCTGGTAACGCTGCGCAATTCGTGAACCGAGGTTGAGGGTAATGGTGTTATTAACGCCGTGCTGGAACGTTCCCTCAAAGAAACGATTTTCAATATCGTAGTACTGACGGACCCTGCCGAAGGCCAGCGAATAGTGCCAGTTACCGGGACGTACCGAATCCGGCACGGAAGAATAAGGCACGGTGAAACGTGAGGTTTTACCGCTGGCCTCGATAACCTCTACCTCCAGATCGCCTTGATAACGGGTGTTGTACAGATCGTCAATATAAAATGGGCCCGGCGGAACGTTGGTTTCATAAATCACTTTCCCCAGTTGTTTTACTACCACGTGCGCGCTACTGGCCGCTACGCCCCGAACTTCCGGCGCATAACCGCGTTTGCCCTGCGGGCGCATCCGCTCGTCGGTGACAAGCTTAGCCCCGTTAAAAGACAGACTGCCGAATAAGCTGGAGTCCGTATAGCTATCGCCCAGCGACAGGATACTGTTAATAGACGAGACAGGTCTTTGCACCCAGGTTCGAACGCTATTATAGCGCCAGGCGCTTCCGCTCTGGTTGCTATTGGCATAGCGCAGATTACTTTGATGACGGACCTGCCAAAGTCCGAGGTTAACGCCCATGTTTAAACCGCTCCATAAGTATTGGTAGCGATAATGGCTGTCGGTATTTTCGGTGTGGGTCCAGTTTGTGTTATGGCGTAAAAACAGCGCCAGCGCGCCGCTATCCCACTCTGAAGGGGAGATATAACCGCGCGGTTTGTGCGTAAGTTCGGTCATTGGAATCGTCAGCAACAGGCGAAGCGTGGCGCTATCAAATTGCCAGCCGGCATGAGGTACCCACTCCCTGAGCGGGCGACACTCGGTCGCAGCGTCGGTCGCGGGGAGTGATTTTATCTGTGCTGCTTTCATCACCGATAAGGGCAGGCAGGGTTCAGCCTGTTGACCCTCTTTTACAGCATTAAATCGAATATTAGTGCTCGAGGCTACCAGCGTGCCATTAACGTAAACGTCGGCAAGATAGTCTCCGGAAGGCGTTTGCCGTTCATTAAAACGGGCAATATTTTGTCCGTAAGTGGCCCCCTGAAGTAGCGCAGGATCAAAATAATACTCTTCACCTTGCGCGGAGCCTGAGCAAACTATGGCGATCAATAGCGCAAGGCTTTTGCGGTTCAAATTAATGGTGGGGGACATCGTAGCTCTCGCTTATCCTTGCGCCCAGGTCGTTAACCAAAGTAACGGTGACTGTACCGGAGAAGGATTTGAGTGACCGTTTGCCCGGCAGCCACCAGGTTTGACTGGAGAAAGGGGCAATCATGTCAGCATCCAGGTTATACGAAGCGCCGTTCACTTTTACATTCAGGTTACTTAAAGAGGCAAACCAGGGCTGCGGATTAACAATAACAATACCGCTTTTTCCGGAACCCTTATTTACCGTTTTAATCTGTAGTTTTTTCGCCAGATTATCAGGTTTACCTAGCCCGTCAGGACGATAGAAAAGTTTTATTCTTGAGCGCAGCATCACCAACATTTTATTTTGCCCGCTGTCGCTGCCAATATTCGTTGGTGGCACCTGTAATACGTTAAACCAGAATACTGACTCACGATCCTGCGGCAATTTTTTCGTGTTGTTATAAATTACACGTACCACCTGGCCTGCTTTGGGTTGAATACGAAATACTGGCGGCGTGGCAATAAACGGCATCGCGCTGCTATTTTCCGGGCTGGTATTCATATCGCCATCGTCAAACCAGGTTTGTACGATATAAGGTATTGCATCATTATTTTTTAACTGCACATCTACGGAGGAGGCTGTTGATGGGTAAATTATTCGACTACCCAAAATAGTAACGCTCGCCCACGATGCTGTGGCGGGTAGGGCCAGCAATAGAAAAACTATTAAGTAATATAATGCGGAATGTCGGGTATCCATTTTCATCTCAACAACTCCCTGGCGATTGAAAATGGTCTGGCGTTTCAACGCCAGACCGTAGCGACAATTATTTATACGAAACGGCGTATTGAAGGGTGGCAGCGACTGTCCCAGCCTCTGCTTTCCCGGTAGAGTAATACCGCGCGGTATAAGTCGCGCTCGCTTCAGAAGCATTTGGTTCCAGCTGTAGGTCGCCGTCGCCAGTAAAGCCGCCGGTCAGATTGATTGGCTCCCCTGAAGTGTCGAGTAATTGGACTTCAACATTTTTCGCGCTGCCAGTATTACCCAGGTTACCGTTACTGGTGACCTGATTACCAACAAAGACAGTGGAAATTTTTGTTGTTTTGTCCTTAGAGCCGGTACACCCGGACAGCCCAATATCAAACGTTATTGGCCCCGCGGTTTTCCCTTGTTCTGATAGCTCTTTAGTACTTACTGTTGGCAATAACACGACGGGTTTAGCCTGATTACCATTAATCACGACAGAGCACGTTTCATCAGAGACTTCCCCTTGAAAGGTGATGGTGTTATCAGAAACAGCCATCGCGCTGCTGGAGACAAGAAGCGAGCCTGTGATCATTGCTAAATATTTTTTCATAGACATATAATAATGTTCCTGTATTAATCTTTACTTTTTCAGGACGAGTGCAATTCGCCCGAATGTTTCGTGCTTATGGAGGAGTGGTAAAAATAACGATCATTAACTCTATTTTTGGATGTGAGCTATACCCTCCTGACTATTGATAATGCGATATAAAACAAACAGACTTATTTCTCTTATCATGAAATAGAGCGATAAGCACTTTCGTCCATACATCTCATTAGTACAACTGATAGTGTTATCATTTGATTGAGTGTAATCCGATAACAATTCTCTCCGCGTCTGAATAGATAGACTATGTTGCAATACAAACCTGCACATTTTTGCTATGTAAAATCCGCATCAGTTAAACCTCCCGATGGATAATACGATGGTGAGATTAAGGTAAATTTTCTGAAATGTGCTTCTGAAACAGTATAATTAGTCTTACTTTTTTCTTACTTTTGGCCTTTCAGAAGTTTCCTGAGTTTGCGTTAAGGTAAAGAAAAGTGTTCAGATTTACCTATAACTGTTTGATTTGTAATGTGCAGGTAATACTTGTGTCAATTATTGTTTACTATAAGTGAGACTTATAAGTTAAACTCAGGTTAATTAGGGGGCTGAATTCTTTTTTGAGCATGATAATATGTCGTCTGAATGATGGATGCAGTTACCTTTAGGATTGTCATGAATGAAAGCATATTTTTACTTGATAAGCGTGTTGTATTTGATAGTACGAAGATGACCTTATCGCATGGTAATGAGATAATCAGAATATCAGAAGCTGAGACCCATCTGCTTCTTGCTTTTTGGCATGGTCTTTACAAAAAAGAAGATATTATTCATTTTGTTTGGGAAAATCGTGGAGGCTGCGTTTCAGAATCAAGTTACTATAAACTCATTAATCAAATGAGAAATGATTTTAGTAGCATCGGTCTACAGCCATCTGATATCGTAACTCGCCCTCGGGTGGGGGTGTCGCTGTCTGTTGCCATTGAACCTATAAAAAAAATCACCTCCCTAAAGGTGAGTGATGAAAACGTTAAAGGCACCCTGACTCGGGAGAACATATTTTACAAAATTAAACGTCACAGCGTATTTGTGGTATTAACAGGAGCCATTCTTTTGGTATTGCTCTATGGTGTATTTACTATATATAAAGCGCCTGTTCGTAACAGCCCTGATAGTTTTTTTACATATCTTGGCGAATATAACGATTATGCAATCTATAAAACAAAAGAGGATAAGGTCACATTAAGTGAAGTAGTTTTTGCTTTTAACTCTCTAAAAATTAAAATTTACCGGCAAAATGGACGCCATCTTTATTATATCAGGGAGCCTAATATGAATATTTTTCTGCAATGCTTAAATCCTGTTGAAATGGCGGTGCCAAAATGTATTACAGTAAAAGAACGTTACTGATTATATTTGTAATATTTATCGCCATTGTCGCAATCGGATCGATAATAGCGCTTGAGTGGGTAAATCGTGACTCTTATAGAACCAATAATCTTATATGCACGACAAAATCAGAAGCGTATATTGCGCCACGAAAATTGTACATGGATGGTGGACTTGTGCTGGATCTTAAATCCGGCAGGATTACCCTACACTACGATGTTACTACCGATACGAAAGAGAAACGGCTTTTTTTTCGTGATATCTGCATCAGCAAACTGCGCAGAACGGGTATGAAAACATTTACTTTTAAAGTCAATTCAGTTAAGACTTTTGAGTCTGATACTGCTGGCGATTTGTTTTCCTGGTTGAGACTGTTACAGCCTGGTACGATTAATGAGTTAAAGATGGTCAAAATTGGGAAAAATACCTACATGTTTTCGCTTAATCGACATTTGTATAATGTGTGTACCACCAGTAGTAACGTTGAGTTGTAGCCAATAATCCCTGTATTGATGGGAATTCGTTCCGTGATTTATGCCTCATCAGGCAGCGAACCTGGCATCTGGCTAACATATTGAATTTAGATATCTGCTATCGCTTATTCTAACGATAGTATCCTGCACCTGTTGGGTATTGATATTTTCTTGTCTATTTTCGGCACAGGGAGTGCCATCTTGCTATCATTAAGAACGTATAATCTATCTCTCAATATTGCTTTTCTATATTAATGTTACTTTAGTTAACCTATAAAAGCGTACAGTGGCAAAAGGAAGGCCGGTAAGAGGGCAATGATTTGAAAGTAAGAAAGCTATTTCTGATGTTGTTTATTGCCGTTCCACTGATCGTAATGATATTGGTGGGGTTACTCGCGGGTATCTTCCAGCTAAAACGAGATATCGCCGTCAGCGCCAATACGCTGCTGCGGTTTAGCGCGGATATATCCGCCGCCTCCTGGCAAGTCGCCGGAAAAGCCGCCAGACTGGCTGAGAGTTCTTGCACTGACACGCTGAAAGAACTGTCCAGAACGCGGGCCTTCACTCCTTATGTCCGTGACATTGGGTTTCTGGAAAATGGCGATATCACTTGCTCCTTTGTCACAGGAACCGAACGCTATCATTTTTCCCGGCTGGCAGGGCTTTCTTTACCTGCTTCTTATCCGGAACGGTGGTTGCGATCTATCGGTAGTATGGCCGAAGGACCCGATCGCCTTGTTGTGGTGTATGTGAAAAAAGTAGCAGCGGATAAAGCGGCTTTCGTCATTGTGGATTCGCAGTATGTCCAGGAGCTCATGGAGATATTGGCTGCAGAAAGAGCATCAGCCTTTAGCCTGACATTCGGCGCAGGAGAGGCGATTACAAGCGCTGCGAAGTTGCGCGGTAAGGCGTTTTTAACGCAGCGGTTCACCTCAACCGATCACACTATCCAGCTGATGGTGCGAACCCCTTTCTCAACGTTATCGGCATACTGGTTACAAAACCTTTTTATTTTTATTCCGCTGTCATTATGTCTTTCTGTAGGGATGATGTTGTTCTACAGGCGTTGGTATTTAAAACGCTTATCTCTGGCCCGGGAGATTGCCAGGGGAATAACGCACAATGAATTTACGGTACATTATCAACCTGTTTTTAATGTTAAACACGGTAGTTGCGGCGGCGTGGAGGCGCTAATGCGCTGGCCGCAACCGGATGGCCGTTTTATAACTCCCGATATTTTTATTACCGCCGCAGAAAATGAAGGCATGATTATTCCACTCTCTCGTCATCTGTTCGAACTGATTGTTCATGACGTGATAAACTGGACTGTACCGGATGATTTCTATATCAGCGTAAATATATCGCCTGCGCATCTTATGGATGACGGTTTTATACAAGATATAGAGGCGCTCAGGACTCGTTTGGGAACGATAACGCTTATGTTGGAGCTCACCGAACGTAGCCTGATTGTAGAACCTTCACAGGTCGCAGAAAAACTTTCAACGCTCCGTGAAAAAGGCGTGTTAATAGCGATTGATGATTTTGGGACCGGCTATTGCTCCCTCTCCTATCTCCAGCAATTACCTGTAGACTCTCTTAAAATAGACAGAACGTTTATCGATACCATTGATACCAGCAGCGATGATGTTCCTGTCCTGGATACTATCATTACGCTGAGTCAGCGACTGGGACTCAATGTGGTTGCCGAAGGGGTCAGTACCCAGCACCAATTGCGTTACATCTTAAGCCACGGGGTAGGATTCGTTCAGGGATTTCTTTATGCCAGGCCGATGGGGACTAATGACTTTATGAGTTGGCTTGGCAAGTCAGCCCAGCGGCAAAATGGTTTGCTCAAGGGGGAAAGCGGATCCGCGAGCGATCTGGTGGCTGAATAATGCAGGAACTCGCTACGGAAAAAAATTCAATAGCACGATATATCCTGGTAATATGTTTATGCCGTGAAGAAACGTGATAGCACTGGGGCGGATATTTTTATGAGTCAGAACAATTATCTGATTGACAAAAGGGTTATTCTTGATTGTGAACGAATGACGCTTTCCTGCGCCGGAGAGTCGATAACGATATCTGAATCGGAACGCAGTTTGCTTATCGCTTTTTATGAAGGCCTTTTTAAAAAAGATGATTTAATTAACTATGTCTGGGGGCGCAAAGGTGTCGTGGTCTCTGATGCCAGTTATTATAAACTGATTAACCAGCTACGAGGATCATTTGATAAAATTGGTCTTAAGGGGGCGTCTGTTGTGACTCGCCCTCGCGTGGGTGTTTTACTCTCAGTTTCCATTGAACCGTTGAGTGATGAGGCGCAAAGTACGCCGTTGCCTGCTGTTGCTGAAACAGAATTATCGACGGTTGAAGTGCGGCGCGATGACACTATTATTCCCCCAATACCGGGCGCTGTGAATAGAAAAGATTGGCTCTACTTTTGCCTGGCCGCGCTTCTGATGTTTTTTATGATTTATAAAGTTAAGGGTGAAAATATTGATTATTTTACCCTCAATGGTTCGTATGATGGATACACTTTTTATAGTGTCGGGCATGATAAAACCCATCTGGCGGATATCATTGAAGCGTACTCTGAGATGAGTAATGAAATACATAAACAAAACGGAAAAATCATTTATTACATTCGCGTTCCTAATACAAATATTTTTGTCCAGTGTCTTAACCAACTTGATATAGCGGAGCCGAAATGCATTTCCATAAAAGAACGTTATTAAGCGTGGCGACGCTTGGTATGTTGGCTGTTTCAGTCGTACTGATGGTAGTTTGGGTACGAAACAGTAACCATAGTTCTATTAATACTAATGAATTTTTATGTACGACAAGAACGGTAACGACGATACAACCTAAAGATATCCATGCCGATGGCAGTCTTGTTCTTGATTTTAAGATGAAGAGAATTACGCTTCAATATGAAATAAAAACAAAAGATAACGGTGTAAAAATATTATACCGGGACGTGTATATGAAAAATTTACATCGAACAGCGCCTGGTGTTTATACGTTCGAAGTATCCCAGGTAAAAGTCTTTGCCACGGATACGGCTGGCGATCTGTTATCACATTTACGGGTTCTGCATCCGGAAGCGGCTAATGAGATTCGAATATCTAAAGTGGGTGAGAAAACCTTTTTTTATTCTCTTAATCGGCAGCTTTATAACGTTTGTACCGCGCAGTAGATCTGAATGTTGTCTGAATGCGTCAGAAAGCGAGTTGCGAAATTGCCCTCCGCAAGGGTAAAGGTTAACTCAATAATCAACTAAAATTCATATAAAACAATGATTTATGAATTTTTTGCTCTTCATGGAGGTAGCTGATACTCGCTGATAACCTCTCGCAGTCCGCCTGACGGATGCGATGCCAGGATCGGGTCTGAAGCAACTATGAATCCGCCATTAATAAAAAAGTAAGAACTCTGTAAGACTGATTTCATATCCATTATCGAATATATCAGGTTATATTACCTCCGCAGTTGGCATGACTGGTAATAAGCGCATTAGGTGCTCTTAATCTAAATGCTATTTGTGTGCCATAAGTTCCGGTACCGCCTTAATTATATATCAAAAATGGAGTGGTTTTAATGAATAGACGGTCTTCGTTCCTTGTTTTTTTAGGTTTGTTATTAGTGTCACCTTTAGCTTTGGCTAACGATCAGCACACCGTATCGTTTGGTTATGCACAAACTCATCTCAGTTCATTGAAAAATAGCGATAGCAAAGATCTGCGAGGCTTTAATTTTAAATATCGTTACGAGTTCAATGAGACCTGGGGGATGTTAGGCTCATTCACTGCGACGCGCAATGAAATGGAGAACTACACCTGGAAAGAGGGGAAATTGCATAAAAATGGTTCCGATTCTGTGGACTATGGTTCTTTGATGTTTGGACCAACATATCGTTTTAATGACTATGTGAGCCTGTATGGCAATGCGGGTATAGCGACGATGAAATTTAATAAACACTCAAAAGAAGAGTCCTTTGCCTACGGCGCTGGCGTAATATTTAATCCAGTTAAGAGTATATCTATCGATGCATCATGGGAAGCCAGTCGTTTCTTCGCTGTGGATACCAATACATTTGGTGTCAGCGTAGGTTATCGCTTCTGATATTAAAAGTATAAGCGTTACGTTTATGGCAAGGAACTAAAAATATAATATGGCGTTGCTACAGAGTAGGGATGGTTATAATCAGTCAGGTAATCTTAAGAGGAAGATAAAACACTCACCGTAGCGTTATTCTATTGATGAAATTATGATAAATTCACTATCGGAACAACTTCCGTTAAAAACGATAGGTATAGTTTTAACGGATGATTATTATACTTATTTAGGCATCGCTTCACTCTTTGAAGATGGGAAGTGCTTTATGTTCCCACTCAATGGAGAATATAATTCGTGTCAGATATCAGCTAGCGAAGATATCATAATTATTATTGATGGACGAGTTTTGATTCAGGGGGTCTGGAAAGGTTTTAAGGCGCTCATGCAGCATTATCCACATGCTCGTCGAATCTGGCTCACGCGCAGAGATATTGGAAAACTTTATCCACATGGCTGCGATAGAGATCCTGATATCGATCTCGATTTGGCAAAGCCTGTTTTTATTGAGCATTTCATTAAATACGCTTGTGCAAACGATGTAGCGGTCGGTGAAATTGCGCCGTTGACAAAAAAGGAGGAGGAGTTGTTATGGCACTTTTTATATAAAAAGTCGATGAGTCAGATCGCCAGTAGCTATGGCATGAGTCGTAAGACTTTGTACATTCATAGATTGCGTATCTGTCGTAAATATGGCTTCAAGCGCTTTTTCCATTTGCTATTTATTTACCAAAGAAGTCGCCATATCTTCGCATCTAAAATTTGCCGTGTAGACAAAAACGCCGATCAGGCTTGAAGTAAACAAGATGAAAAAGTTAACGATGAGAGAGTGTGAAAGCATCAATCCTACTTTGCTGCTTGCCATTAAGATACTTATCTCGGCGCTTGACGAAAAAACAAAAATAAGGCTCAGAGAGCATATTGAAAAAACTGAACAAGAAATAACCTCAAGCATACATGATAGCATCATGACAGAGACTTTTCTTCAGCAAATGAAAGACATTCGTTACATCTTAAATATAGTTCCTTGACGGCGTTCAGAAGCAAGAACGCGTTATTATTTAATGATTAATAGACCAGGTATTAGTATGAAAAAGATCTTAGTATGTTTCGTCGGCTTGGCTTTAACCGCATGTAGTGCTAATTCGCTGAATTATGGCGCTGAACAGGTACGGGTGATGACCAGCGAGCCAGGTAAGGAATGCAGCTACTTAGGAGATATCACGGGCAGCCAGGGGAATTTCTTTACCGGTGGCTGGACTTCCAACAGTAACCTGGAAACGGGTGCCCGTAACGATCTGAAAAACAAAGCTTATAAAATGGGCGGCAATACGGTAGTCCTGTTAACCCAGCGTGCAGGCCAGACAGGAAGTTCATGGCGCGGTTCGGGCTCAAGCAAACAAACGAATGTCACGTTAAGCGGGAACGTTTATCGTTGCCCTCGTTAACCTTATTTTGCAGGCAATATATGCCTGTTTAGCGCGCGCGCCGCACTGGCGACGCGGGCGCTATTTGGGCTAACCTTGCTTTTTCTCGCTGTATTCCCGCCAACCGCCGCCTAATGCTTTATACAGATTAATGATATTCAGCTGTTGCATGAGCCGTGTGCGTACCAGGCGCTGTTGCGCGCCATAAAGCATACGATGGGTATCAAGCAGCGTAAGGTAGTCATCGACGCCTTCCTGAAAACGGAGTCCGGCCAGCTCATAGGCGATTTGGCTGGCTTCAACCGCGCGTTGTTCTGATTGCACCTGGTCATTCAGCGTACGCTGTCCCGCCAGACCATCCGCCACGTCGCGAAAGGCTTGCTGAATAACGTTTTCATACTTGGCGATTTCAATCTGTTTTTGGACATGCGCCCTATCCAGGTCAGCGCGTAATGCGCCGCCGTGAAAGAGAGGCAAGGTGATTTGCGGTAGAAAACGCCAGCTTCCCGATCCCGGTTCAAAGAGTCCGCTAAGAGACGCGCTGGCCGTTCCCGCCGCGCCTGTCAGGCTGATGGTCGGGAAGAAGGCGGCGCGCGCTGCGCCTATCCGGGCGTTTGCGCCACGCAGCCTGTACTCGGCGGCGCGAATATCCGGGCGGCGTACCAGCAGATCTGACGGTAATCCGCCTGGCAGAGTGGTCGGGATCGCGCCTTCCGTAAGCGTGACCGCCTCGTTTAGTCGACGCGACAGTTCAGGTGTTAGCGGCTGGCCCAACAGCAATTCAAGCGCGTTACGATCCCGCGCCAACTGTCGCGTATACGCCGCGCGATTGATTTCGGCAGAACGCAGCGCGATCTCCGCCATACGCAGATCGAGCTGTGTGGCGTTGCCTGTCCGGGCAAGCTGGGTTGTCAATGTGTATGAACTTTTTTGCGCGGCCAGCGTATCTTCGGTTAAGTGCAGCAGCTCCCGGTCAGCCCGTAGCGTCAGCCAGGCGCTGGCGACTTCGGAAACCAGGCTCATTCGCGCCGCAATGTACATCTCATCAAGCGCCATATAGGCGGCTAATGCCTGGTCGCTAAGGCTTCGCACACGCCCCCAGAGATCCAGTTCCCAGGCCGTCGTCGCCCCAGCCGCCTCGTAGCGTCGGTTAATCTCAGGCTCGTCCGTGACGCTGAGATCGGCGGGAGTGCGACTGGCGTCCATGGCGGTGGCGATGCCGAGCGTCGGCAGCATCTCCGCGCGCTGAATGCGGTATAACGCCCGGGCGGCTTCAACATTGAGCCCTGCCTTGCGTAAATCCCGATTATTGCGTAACGCGATCGCGATCAGTTCCTGTAGAAGCGGATCGTGGAAGAAATCACGCCAGCCAATGTTAGCGGCATCCGGCGCGCCAGAAACGGTTGACGTTGCGTAGGGATAGACCATCGCAGTCGGCGATGCGGGGCGTTCGTGCTTCGGCGCCATCGTACAGCCAGCAAGCGTGGTGACGAAAGCAAGCGTCGCCAGCGTGGCGGTCTGCCGATAGCCTGTAAAAGTGATCTTCATTATGCCATTCCCATCATTATGCTTGCTGATCATGTGAATCAACGCGGTTCTCACGCTTTAATGCCATCCTGCGAACCACCACGTAAAATACAGGCGTCAATAACAGGCCGAAGAGCGTGACGCCCAACATGCCGGCAAACACGGCGATGCCCATCGCATGTCGCATTTCCGCGCCGGCACCCGTCGCGAGTACCAGCGGTACTACACCTGCGATAAAGGCGAATGAGGTCATCAGGATAGGACGCAGACGCAGGCGGGACGCTTCCAGTACGGCGGTCAGCGGGTCTGCGCCGTCGTGTTCTTTGGCGCGGGCAAACTCGACAATCAAAATGGCGTTCTTGGCCGCCAGGCCGACTAGCACCACGAAACCAATCTGCGTAAAGATATTGTTATCTCCGCCAGATACCCACACGCCGACAATGGCTGAGAGTAATGACATAGGCGCAATAAGCAGGACGGCGAAGGGCAGCGACCAACTGTTGTACTGCGCCGCCAGGATCAGGAAGGCCAACAGCACCGCCAGCGCAAAGATAGCAAGCGCAGAGTTGCCGGCCTGTTTTTCCTGATAAACCAGATCGGTCCATTCGAAGACCATCCCTTCCGGCAACGTTTCACGCACGATCTTTTCAATCGCGTCCGTCGCCTGTCCGGAGGAGAAGCCCAGAGCCGGTCCACCGCTAATATCTACCGAGGGGAAGCCGTTGTAATGGATGATTCTGTCCGGCCCCGACTGGCGCATAATCGTGACGAAAGCGCTAAGCGGGATCATCTCGCCCTTCGCATTGCGGACTTTAAGCAGGCCGATATCCTCTTGTTGCATACGGAATGGCGCATCGGCCTGCGCCATCACCCGCCAGGTACGGCCAAATCGGTTGAAATCGTTGACGTAAAGCGAGCCGAGGTTAATTTGCAACGTTTCAAAGATGTCGGTGAGCGATACCCCCATTGATTTCGCCTTCACCCGGTCGATATCCACCTGTAATTGCGGGGCGTTCGTCTGGAAACTGGCCAGCATATTGACCAGTTCGGGCGTCTGCATCGCCTTAGACATAATCTCGCTTTGCACCTTTGTCATCGCTTCAAATCCCAGTTCCGCACGATCTTCAATCTGCAATTTAAAGCCGCCCGTCGCGCCAAGCCCTGGAACCGGCGGCGGTGGGAAGATGCCAATAAACCCGTCGGGAATGTGGCTAAATTTGTGCATTAGCTTTCCGGCGATAGCGTTAGCGGAAAGCGAAGGATCTTCACGCTCGTCAAAGGGTTTCAGCATGGCGAACATCAGCGCCGAATTTGGCACATTTACCGGGCCGTTAACCGACAGGCCGGGGAAGACGACGACACTTTCGACGCCGGGTTCCGCCAGCGCGATAGCGGACATCTGTTTTACGACCGCCTCTGTGCGATCCAACGATGCGCCGCTTGGGAGCTGGGCGATGCCGACGAGATAGTATTTATCCTGCGCAGGCACAAACCCGTTCGGCACCTGATGGAAGCCAAGCCAGGTCAGCCCCACAAAGCCAGCATAGAGCACCATCACAATGACGCTGCCGCGCACGGCCCGACGGACGGCGCTAACATAGCGGTTCGACGCGCTGTCGAAGAAACGGTTAAAGCGATGGAAAAAACCGCCAGTGACCGTGCCCATCAACCGCGTTAGCCAGTCAGCCTTCGCAGTATCGTGGTGCGGTCTTAGCAAAATGGCAGCCAGCGCAGGGGAGAGCGTCAGCGAGTTAATGGCCGAAAGGATGGTCGAAATAGCGATGGTCAACGCGAACTGACGATAAAACTCACCCTGCAGGCCCGCCAGGAATGCGGAAGGGATAAAGACCGCCGTTAGCACCGAGGTAATAGAAAGAATGGGACCAGTGACTTCATCCATCGCCTTCTTTGCCGCCTCTCCGGGACTTTTGCCCTGCGAGATATGCCGTTCCACGTTTTCGACCACAACGATGGCGTCATCAACAACGATACCTATCGACAGGACCAAACCAAACAGCGAAAGCGTATTCAGCGAAAAGCCAAACAGGTGCATCAAGGCAAAGGTGCCGACCAGCGAAACGGGAACCGCCACCAGAGGAATAATGGACGCCCGCCAGGTTTGCAGGAACAGCACCACGACAAGGACGACCAGCACGAGGGCTTCCAGCAACGTAATCGCCACCGATTGTAGCGATGCGCGCACGAAGACCGTAGGATCATAGGCAATCCGGTATTCGATATCCTGCGGGAAGTTTTGCTGCAACTCATCCATTTTGCCGCGAATCGCGTTAGAAACGTCAATCGCATTGGCGCCCGGACTTTGAATAATCTGTAACGCTGGCGCCGCTTCGCCATTCAGTAAACTGCGCAGCGTATAGGCATCTGCGCCCAGCGTGACGCGGGCGACATCACGCAGACGCGTCACCTCGCCGTCAGCGCCGATTTTTACCACAATCTCGCCGAACTGTTCTTCGCTGGTCAGGCGGCCCAGCGTGTTTACCGTCATCTGAAAAGCGGCGGAGGCCCCCGGCTGTTGCCCGACGGAACCGGCGGCGACCTGTACGTTTTGTTCCCGCAACGCCGTAACGATATCACTGGCGGTAAGACCGCGGTTGGCGATTTTCGCCGGGTCCAGCCAGACGCGCATGGCGTACTCGCCCGCGCCCCAGACGAGAACATCGCCGACGCCGGGTAAACGGGCCAGCTCGTCGCGAACCTGCCGGATGGCGAAGTTAGACAGGTAAAGCGAGTCATAGCGTTTTTGCGGCGAGACAAGATGGACCACCATCAACATATCGGGGGACGTTTTCTCCGTTACAACGCCAATTCGCTGGACTTCTTCGGGCAGGCGAGGCAGCGCGCGGGATACCCGGTTTTGCACCTGAATTTGCGCCATATCAGGATCGGTTCCCTGTTCGAAGGCGATAGAGATAACCATGCGACCATCAATGGCCATCTGGGTATTCATATACAACATGCCGTCAACGCCGTTGATCACCTGTTCCAGCGGCGCGGCTACCGTATCGGCAATCACTTGCGGGTTAGCGCCGGGGTAGCTGGCGCTAACCTGTACCGTGGGCGGCGTAACGGCCGGATATTCACTCAGCGGCAGTTTTAAAAAGGCGATAGCGCCAGCCAGCAGCATTAACAGCGACAGGACGATGGCGAAGATGGGTCGTGCAATGAAAAAGTGGGTGAATTTCATTGGCGCACCGCCTTCGACGCGCTGTCGCCGTCCGCTTTAGTCAATGTCGCGGTCTGTTTATCGGTCACATTCTGCCGCATCGGCACCAGACGCGGCGCAACGGTCATGCCAGGACGCACCAGCCCCTTGAGGATGATTTTTTCTCCCGGCTGTACTCCCTGTGTAACGACGCGGAGTCCATCGACCATTTGTCCCAACTCAACCGGACGATACTCCACCTGATTCTCCTTGCCGACGATCAGCACATAGTTTTTGCCCTGATCGGCGCTCACCGCCAGATCGTCAATCAGCACGGTTTCCCGCGGCTCGCCGATGGGCAAACTGATTCGGGCAAACAGGCCGGGAGAAAGCATTCCGTTGGGGTCAGGAATCACGGCGCGCGCCCGGATAGTGCCGGTGCTGCGGTTCATCTGATTGCCCATAAAGTCGAGTACGCCCTGATAAGGCAGCCCGTTATCGGTGGTTAACCCCATGTTGACTACCGGTGGATTTTTGTCGGAGCGGGTATGCCGTAACGCCTTCAGCCAGGTGGCTTCGTCAATATCGAAATACACATACATGGGATTGTGAGACACGATAGTCGTCAGAAGCGTGGCGTTACCCGCTACGCCGCCGCTGACCAGATTGCCCCGGGTCACCAGTATGCGGTCAACGCGTCCGGCAATGGGCGCGGTAATACGGGTCCAGGAGAGTTCAAGGCGCGCTGCGGCGACGGCGGCTTTGGCCGATTGCATCTGCGCCTGTCGCGCATTACGCGTGGCGGTGACATCGTCAGCGTTTTTACGTGATACGGCGCCGCTGGCGACCAGTCGTTGAATGCGATCGAAATCCGCCTGCGCCTGGCGGGCCAGTACTTCAGCCTGACGTAATTGCGCGACGGCGGTGTCGAGGGCGACCTCGAACGGGCGCGGATCGATCTGGAACAGCAGTTGTCCGCGGCTTACCAGACGTCCTTCCGGAACGCTGACGGCGTCAAGGGTTCCTCCCACGCGCGAACGCAGCTCCACGGTCTCCGGCGCGGCCAGAAAACCGGTGAATTCCGCCGTAGGCGCGAGTGTACGGCTAAGGGCTTTAGCAACCGGTACCGACGGTGGAGGCGGCGCGCTGGCCGGGGGTCCGACGGCGTTGTCTTTATCCCATAGTGCTTCGCCGGCCATGTAAATCACGCCCCCGATGGCGGCGATGACGCCGGCTATCAACATAATTTTGAATGTTCTACGCATGTCGTTTCCCTCTTTACCGCAGCGTGTCGGCCATTCCGCAACGCTGCCGCAGAATTTTTGGCAAAGGCTAGGCGTTACAACGAAGGAAAGGTCAAGCGTTCCTGGCGGGTTTTTACGGGACGTAGGTCGGCATCGTGGCGTAAATGTCTCGCATCATCCTCTTTTATGAGCCATCTCACATTCTCGCCGAACCGTGCAGCCTGAATACGCTTGACCTTCCCACAATGGCAAGCTTTAGGCTTTCTGATACCGAATAGTCAGGATGGGGAAGTCGTCATGAGTCAGTCAGAAAATCGTCACGACACGATAAGCTTGCTTATTGAAGGTATGACCTGCGCGTCGTGCGTCGCTCGCGTTGAAAAAGGTATTAAGGCTGTGCCTGGCGTAACGGACGCTACGGTGAATCTGGCGACGGAGCGCGCCACCGTTCGCGGGACGGCGTCGGCGGAGGCGGTGATCGCGGCGATTGAAAAAACGGGGTATGAGGCGCGACCGGTAGAGACGGCGGGGCAGGGAGAAGACGACTCTGAAGAGAAAAAAGAGGCCGAGCGCGTCAGGCTGAAGCGCGATCTGATTCTCGCCAGCGTGCTGGCGCTCCCCGTTTTTGTGCTTGAAATGGGTTCGCACCTTATTCCTGGTATGCACGAGTGGGTGATAAAAACGATTGGCCTGCAACAAAGCTGGTACTGGCAATTTGCACTGACCCTGTTGGTGCTGACGCTCCCCGGTCGCCGTTTTTACCTTAAAGGGTTCCCGGCGCTGGCGCGTCTGGCGCCGGACATGAACTCGCTGGTCGCCGTGGGAACCGCAGCGGCATTCGGCTACTCGCTGGTGGCGACCTTTACGCCCGACCTGTTGCCTGAAGGGACGGTAAACGTCTATTACGAGGCCGCCGCAGTGATTGTCGCGCTTATTCTGCTGGGGCGCTTTCTGGAGGCAAGGGCGAAGGGGCGGACTTCCGAAGCGATTAAACGTCTGGTGGGGCTACAGGCGCGGGTCGCGCATGTGTTACGCGAGGGCCGCATCGTGGATATCCCTGTCGACGAGGTTGTGCTGGGCGACTGTGTGGAGGTTCGGCCAGGCGAGCGGATACCGGTTGACGGCGAAGTGACCGAAGGCCGCAGCTTCGTTGACGAGTCGATGATTACCGGCGAACCGATACCGGTAGAGAAATCCGCAGGAAGCGCGGTGGTGGGCGGTACCGTAAACCAAAAAGGCGCGCTCACGCTGCGGGCGACCGCCGTCGGCGGACAGACCATGCTGGCGCAAATCATTCGTCTGGTGGAACAGGCGCAGGGTTCAAAACTGCCGATTCAGGCCGTCGTGGATAAAGTGACACTGTGGTTTGTCCCGATGGTGATGCTTATTGCTGCGCTGACCTTTGTGGTATGGCTGGCGTTTGGGCCGTCGCCTGCGCTGACTTTCGCTCTGATCAATGGCGTTGCGGTTCTGATTATCGCCTGTCCTTGCGCGATGGGCCTGGCGACGCCGACCTCCATTATGGTGGGAACCGGTCGTGGGGCGGAAATGGGCGTGCTGTTCCGTAAGGGGGAGGCGTTACAGCTACTCAAAGACGCTAAGGTGGTGGCCGTAGACAAAACCGGGACGCTTACCGAAGGCCGCCCGGTACTGACCGATCTCGACGTGGCCAGCGGCTTTGAACGCCGTGAGGTGCTGGCGAAAGTCGCGGCGGTAGAATCGCGTTCAGAGCATCCGATTGCCCGTGCGATTGTCGTGTCGGCAGAAGAGGAAGGGATCGCGCTACCAGGCATGAGCGGCTTCGAATCGGTGACCGGGATGGGCGTATACGCTACCGTTGACGGTACGCGTGTTGACGTGGGGGCCGATCGCTATATGCGCGAAATTGGCGTGGATATTAGCGGCTTCGCCACCACCGCCGAACGGTTAGGACAGGAAGGGAAATCGCCGCTCTATGCGGCTATTGACGGTCAACTGGCAGCGATTATCGCCGTGGCCGATCCGATCAAACCCAGTACACCCGCCGCAATTAACGCTTTACATCAGCTCGGCATTAAGGTCGCCATGATCACTGGCGATAATGCCCGCACGGCACAGGCTATCGCCAGACAGTTAGGGATTGATGACGTGGTCGCCGAGGTATTGCCAGAAGGGAAAGTCGAGGCGATACGGCGCCTGAAAGCGGCGTATGGGCAGGTGGCGTTTGTCGGCGATGGCATCAACGATGCGCCAGCGCTGGCGGAGTCCGACGTGGGGCTGGCGATTGGCACCGGCACCGATGTGGCGGTGGAATCCGCCGACGTCGTACTAATGTCCGGCAACCTGCAAGGCGTGCCGAATGCTATCGCGCTGTCTAAAGCGACCATCCGCAATATCCACCAGAATCTGTTCTGGGCCTTTGCTTACAATACGGCGCTGATTCCTGTCGCGGCAGGCGCGCTATTTCCGGTCTGGGGCATATTATTGTCACCGGTATTCGCCGCAGGGGCGATGGCGATGTCGAGCGTGTTCGTGCTGGGCAACGCTTTGCGGCTGCGCCGTTTCCGGGCGCCGATGGCAACCCCATCCGACACATCCACGACATGAGGAGGAGCGTCATGAACATCGGTAAAGCAGCTAAAGCATCGAAAGTCTCGGCCAAAATGATTCGCTACTATGAACAGATTGGTCTGATTCCCGCGGCAAGTCGGACGGATTCCGGCTATCGGGCCTATACCCAGGCTGATGTTAATCAATTGCATTTTATACGCCGCGCGCGCGACCTCGGTTTTTCAGTTGCTGAAATCAGCGACTTACTGAATCTTTGGAATAACCAGTCGCGGCAAAGCGCTGACGTCAAACGCCTGGCGCAGACGCACATTGATGAACTGGACAGACGTATCCAGAACATGCAGCACATGGCGCAAACCCTCAAAGCGCTGATTCACTGCTGCGCCGGCGACGCGCTGCCAGATTGCCCCATTCTGCATACGCTTGGACAACCTGACGATAGCGAGCCGGAGGCGCGTACCGGAGCGGTGTTGCGCCGTCCTCGTCGTCATGGACTGACAAAGCGTCTGTAAGTCCTGAGATTACGCTTGACCTTCCAACACTGGCAAGGCCCAGACTGGCAACAGTTCCCACACAAAAGGAGTTCACCATGCAGTTCCATATTGATGACATGACCTGCGGCGGCTGCGCCAGTACGGTAAAAAAGACGATTCTGACTCTCGATGCTAATGCGACGGTGAGAACTGACCCGGCGACGCGTCTGGTTGACGTTGAAACGTCGCTATCCGCGGAGCAGATTGCCGCCGCCCTGCAAAAGGCCGGTTTCCCGCCGCGCGAAAGGTAATCGTCAATGGCGATCGGTCTGGCGACAGGCCGGTCGCGATACGCTAGCCACGCTTCGCTTTTCTTTGCGTGAGATAATCCCCATAAAAAATGTGACAAATCATGTGTCAGTAAGCTTTGTTAATAATATGTAATGATTTGTCTATTTTTGCTAACATTTTACCTGCTATATACAAAAAGATAACAAATAAGTAGCGCAACGCTACCTTGTTACGTCGCTTTGACGACGGGAGCGCTCCAGCGTTTCGCCGCTTCAAAGCTTGATGTTATTTTTTGATGCAGGACACTACCTATGTACACCCCCCTGAACTGGACGACGACACAACGACATGTGGCGTTTGCCAGCTTTACCAGTTGGATGCTGGATGCGTTTGATTTCTTTATCCTTGTCTTTGTACTTAGCGATCTCGCCGAATGGTTTCACGCTTCCGTATCGGACGTTTCCATTGCGATTATGCTGACCCTGGCGGTACGTCCCATTGGCGCGCTGCTATTTGGCCGAATGGCGGAAAAGTACGGACGTCGACCGATACTGATGCTCAATATTCTGTTCTTCACGGTGTTTGAACTGCTTTCCGCCTGGTCGCCCACCTTCATGGCATTTCTGATTTTTCGGGTCATGTACGGCGTGGCGATGGGCGGGATATGGGGCGTTGCGTCATCACTGGCGATGGAAACCATTCCCGATCGTTCGCGTGGCCTGATGTCGGGCATTTTTCAGGCGGGCTATCCCTGCGGCTATCTGTTCGCCTCGGTTATTTTTGGCCTCTTCTACAGTATGGTAGGCTGGCGCGGCATGTTCCTGATTGGCGCCCTGCCTGTTGTCTTGCTGCCTTATATCTGGTTTAAAGTGCCGGAATCCCCCGTCTGGCTGGCGGCCAGAGCGCGTAAAGAGAATACCGCGCTGCTTCCTGTTCTGCGCAAGCAGTGGAAGTTGTGTCTGTATCTGGTGCTGGTCATGGCGTTCTTTAACTTTTTCAGTCACGGCACGCAGGATCTCTATCCTACCTTCCTGAAGATGCAGCATGGTTTTGATCCGCATCTGATCAGTATCATTGCGATTTTTTATAACATTGCCGCCATGCTCGGCGGTATTTTCTACGGTACGCTATCGGAACGTATTGGGCGTAAAAAAGCGATCATGATCGCCGCCTTTCTTGCGCTTCCGGTACTCCCGCTATGGGCATTTTCCAGCGGATCATTCACGATTGGTCTGGGCGCGTTCCTGATGCAGTTTATGGTGCAGGGCGCCTGGGGTGTCGTGCCGACCTGGCTGAACGAGCTGGTTCCGGCGAATGCGCGCGCCGTGCTGCCAGGGTTTGTTTACCAACTCGGTAATTTACTGGCGTCGGTTAATGCGACGTTACAGGCCCGCATCGCGGAAACGCATGGTGGCAATTACGGGTTGGCAATGGCGATCGTGGCTGGCGCGGTGGCTATTTTAATCTGTGTATTTGTGGCATTTGGTCGCGAGACCCGGGGAGTCGTCATCTCCGGTACAGATAGCGACGCCCTCCCGGAGTCGGCCATCGGTCATCGCACGTAAACACTACGCTCCTGGCGCATACTGTCGCCGGGAGCGCTCCTTCCTCCTGTGGTTTTTACGCCCTTTCAACGAACAACAAAGGTTAATGATGGCATCTGCCTTTCGTGACCATTACAATCATCGCTTACTTTTTTCTTTATAAGAAATTGATTGTTGGACCTTAAAATTGTCAACGGAGCGAAGATATCATGTTGAAAGATAACCAAAAACACAACGAGTCTGTTGCCCCGAATAGCGCCTTTCTGTCTGAGTTACAACGTGCATTACCGGAATTTTTTATCGCCGATCGCTATAACGAGCAGGGCGAACTGATCGCGAAAGGCGGATTTGATCTCGCCAAATTTGAGCGCGCGTTGAAAGCGCGTAATATTGATGAGCTGACTAGCGGTTATCAGATTGATTTTATTGGCAAAGATTACGCAAAAAAACAGGCGGGTGAAAAATCCGTTACTGTTATCGTTCCTGACGTGGAACACAATACTCTGGCAGAAAATAAAAACAGCCATAATCTTTTTCTGACCGGAGATAATCTGGATGTGTTACGCCATCTGCAAAATAATTACGCCGATACCGTCGATATGATCTATATCGATCCCCCTTATAACACCGGGTCGGACGGGTTTGTCTATCCCGATCATTTTGAATATAGCGATCGGGCGCTGCAGGATATGTTTGGTCTTAATGATACTGAACTGGCACGTTTAAAATCCATTCAGGGTAAATCGACGCACTCCGCGTGGTTATCTTTCATGTATCCGCGTCTTTTCCTGGCCAGGAAGCTCCTGAAAGATACCGGATTTATTTTTATCTCTATCGACGATAATGAGTACGCCAATCTTAAATTAATGATGGATGAGATTTTTGGCGAAGGCGGATTTGTCACCAATGTGATGTGGAAGCGTAAAAAAGAGATTTCTAACGACTCTGATAACGTTTCCATCCAGGGGGAATACATTCTTGTTTATGCCAAAACCGGTCAGGGCGCTTTACGTTTAGAACCGCTTTCTAAAGAGTATATTCAGAAATCCTATAAAGAACCGACCGAACAGTTTCCAGAAGGGAAATGGCGCCCGGTGCCGTTAACGGTGTCAAAAGGGCTGAGCGGCGGCGGCTATACCTATAAAATTACCACGCCGAACGGTACGGTACACGAAAGACTATGGGCTTATCCTGAAGCCAGTTACCAAAAACTGGTGGCCGATAATCTGGTCTATTTTGGCAAAGATAACGGCGGTATTCCCCAGCGAGTCATGTACGCGCACCACAGTAAAGGGCAGCCAACGACCAATTACTGGGATAACGTAGCGTCGAATAAAGAGGGGAAAAAGGAGATTCTGGATCTCTTCGGCGACAACGTTTTTGATACGCCGAAACCGACCGCATTATTGAAGAAAATCATCAAGCTCGCTATCGATAAAGACGGCGTCGTTCTGGACTTTTTTGCCGGTTCCGGTACTACGGCCCATGCGGTGATGGCGCTGAATGAAGAAGATGGGGGGCAGCGCACGTTTATTCTGTGCACTATCGATCAGGCATTAAGCAATAACACTATCGCGAAAAAAGCAGGTTATAACACTATTGATGAAATCAGCCGCGAGCGAATTACACGCGTTGCGGCGAAGATCCGCGCCAACAATCCCGCGACCAATAGCGACCTCGGTTTTAAACATTATCGTTTTGCCACTCCGACACAGCAGACGCTGGACGATCTGGATAGCTTCGATATTGCTACCGGCCATTTTATCAATACCAGCGGTCAACTGGCCGCTTTCACCGAGTCAGGATTTACCGACATGATCAATCCTTTTTCCGCCAGAGGATTGGGCGTGCCGGGCGGCGCAAGCGGCGAAGAGACCTTATTAACGACATGGCTGGTCGCCGATGGTTATAAAATGGATATTGACGTACAGGCCATTGATTTTTCCGGCTATTGCGCCAGGTATGTTGATAATACGCGCCTGTATCTGATTGATGAACGATGGGGAACCGAGCAGACCCGCGATCTTCTCAACCACATTGGTACGCACCAGCTTCCGGTTCAGACCATTGTCATTTACGGCTACTCTTTCGACCTTGAATCCATTCGTGAACTGGAAATCGGCTTAAAACAGCTTGATCAAAAAGTGAACCTGGTGAAGCGTTATTAAGAGGGGATGATGATGAATATTTTACTGGAAGAACTTCCCCATCAGGAACAGGCGTTAGCGGCGATTCTGGCGAGTTTCACCGGTATCGATCACGCGCAAGCCGATCATAATCACTATGCTAATCCGCTGATTAAGGAACGTTACGACGATAAGGCCAATATTGACGTTAAAATGGAGACCGGGACGGGTAAAACCTATGTCTATACCCGGTTGATGTATGAATTGCATCAGAAGTATGGCCTCTTCAAATTTGTGCTGGTAGTGCCGACGCCAGCCATTAAAGAAGGCGCGCGGAACTTTATCACCAGCGATTACGCCAGACAGCATTTTTCACAGTTCTACGAAAATACGCGGATGGAACTTTGCACCATTAACGCCGGTGATTTTAAAGTAAAGTCGGGGCGTAAAAATTTTCCGGCCCAGCTATTAAGTTTTACCGATGCCAGCCGTCGTGATAGCCATACGATTCAGGTTTTGCTGATCAATGCGCAAATGCTCAATTCCGCCAGTATGACGCGAGACGATTACGATCAAACGCTACTGGGCGGGCTGACGTCGCCTGTTAAAGGGCTGCAAATGACGCGACCGGTGGTCATTATTGATGAACCGCATCGTTTTGCGCGAGATAACAAATTTTATCGAGCGATTCAGGCTATTCAGCCGCAAATGATCGTCCGCTTTGGCGCTACCTTCCCGGATATTGTCGAAGGTAAGGGTAAAAATAAATGTGTACGTAAAGATTACTATCGCCGGCAACCGCAGTTTGATCTCAACGCGGTGGACAGTTTTAACGATGGTTTGGTGAAAGGTATTGATATTTATTACCCGAATCTCCCCGAAGAACAGGCCAACAATCGTTATATCGTTGACAGCGTCACGGCAAAGAAATTAATCCTCCGACGGGGGAGCAAAATTGCCGAGGTTGGCGTGGGCGAAAATCTCGCCGATGTCGATGCAGGATTTGAAGGCAGTATTGAATATGCCGGCAGTAAAATGTTGTCGAACGATCTGGAGCTGGAGGCAGGGATGGCGCTGGTGCCAGGAACCTTTGGCGCGAGCTACCAGGAACTGATTATTCAGGACGCCATTGATAAGCATTTTGATACCGAGCAGGCAAATTTCTTACGCAGCAATGAGCCAGAAAATAATGCCCCGCGTATTAAGACCTTAAGCCTTTTCTTTATTGACAGTATTAAAAGCTATCGTGATGACGAAGGTTGGTTGAAACTGAAGTTTGAGTGTTTACTGAAAAAGAAACTGACGCAACTGATTGACGATTATCAGCGCAAGACCCTGCCGCGAGAAGTGGAGTATCTGTCGTTTCTGCAGGCCACGCTCGCCAGCCTGCACTCGGATAACCAAAACGTCCACGCTGGTTACTTTGGCGAAGACCGCGGAAGCGGCGATGAGGCGATCCAGGCTGAGGTAGATGATATTCTGAAAAATAAAGAGAAGTTGCTCAGTTTTTCAGACCATCACGGCAACTGGGAAACGCGCCGCTTTCTGTTTTCAAAATGGACGCTTCGCGAAGGCTGGGATAACCCGAATGTTTTTGTCATTGCTAAATTACGTTCTTCCGGTAGCGAGTCGAGCAAAATTCAGGAAGTGGGGCGCGGCCTGCGGCTACCGGTAGATGAAAACGGCCATCGCGTTCATCAGGAAGAGTGGCCGTCCCGACTGTCGTTTCTGATTGGTTATGATGAAAAAGCGTTTGCCAGTATGCTGGTTGATGAGATTAATCGCGACAGCAAAGTTCAGCTTAACGAGCAGAAGCTGGATGAGGCGATGATCACACTCATCGTCACCGAGCGACAAAAAGTCGATCCTGCGTTTACGGAGCTTCGTTTGCTGGAAGATCTGGATGATAAAAAACTGATCAACCGGAGTAATGAGTTTAAACCCAGCGTCACGCTTAACGGGGAAACCAAAAGTGGCTTTGCGTGGCTACTGGAGTTCTACCCTGAGCTGACGCAGGCGCGGGTGCGAGCGGATCGCATTCGTGACAATAAGCCCGCCTCCCGACTGCGAGTCAGGTTACGCAAAGAGAATTGGGAACAACTTAGCAGTATCTGGGAGCAGTTTTCCCGCCGTTATATGCTGCAATTCGAGCGTAGCGGCGCTTCTCTGGAACAGATTGCCGCCGAGGTGCTGCGCGATCCGTCGCTGTATATACGCCAGAAGCCAAGCCAGGTGCAACAACGGCTGGTATCGAATGAAGATAATGGCCGTTTTGAAGTGGCGCAGCGGGAAGGCGAATTAGCCGCCAGCGAATTTATGGCGGGCATGAAATATGGCCATTTTCTTAAGCAACTGGCGTTACGCACCAGTCTGCCGGTTAACGTCCTGCACCCGGTGTTAATGGCGATGCTGCGTGATGTTTTGCACGGAGATTCACGCTATTTAAGCGAGATCTCGTTGGACAATATGACCCGCGCATTACAGACGCGGATTAATGCGCATTTTGCGCAGCGCCACGATTATCTGCCTCTCGATTTTCAGGCTTCAACGTCGGTATTTGATTCCACGGCACGGCAGTTCAGAGAGGAGATTAGCGCTGAAATTGTGGGGAAAAATGTGGATGAGAATGCGATAGACGATCCTCGTTCTCTCTATCAAATACCGCCGTTGCGTTATGACAGCGTCGATCCAGAATTGCCGCTATTAAAATACGATTATCCGCAACAGGTTTCTGTGTTTGGCAAACTGCCTAAGCGGGCCATTCAGATCCCCAAATATACGGGGGGCTCTACTACGCCGGATTTTGTGTACCGTATTGAGCGTCAGGACGCCGACAGCGTTTATTTACTGGTTGAAACTAAAGCAGAAAATATGCGCGTAGGCGATCAGGTTATTCTTGATGCGCAACGTAAATTCTTCGATATGCTGCGTCGGCAAAATATTAATGTCGAGTTTGCGGAAGCGACCAGCGCGCCGGCGGTATTTTCTACCATCAATGGCTTGATTGAGGGGAAGGCAAACTAACGGGTTTGAATGGACCTTAACGGTTATCTTTTTGATAGACCATATAAAATGGCCGCCGCGCAGCGAGCGTTGCGGTCATTCTCCCTGTGCTAATCCCCCGTCCCGTAAACTGCGTTGACTTGAAGGTTATCGTTTTACGTCTATTCTTAACTTTCAGCTAAGCGTATTTTGCTGAAATTGCAAATAGTCTTGAAGACGCTGTTTTTTTGTTTTGCCGTTATTTTTATAACGGCCAGGTAGATATTGCCAAGTGAATGTAACTAAGGGAGACATGTTATGCTAAATAGATACTACCGTTTCGCTGTCGAAAAAGACGACCCCTCCGAAGCGCCAGAGTCGGGCGATAAGCCTGACAGCCAGCCGCAAAAAAAATCGTAATTTATCTGGATATTCCCCGACGTTTTTACGTTTGGGGAAAATAACCGTTTCGTTTCAACCTGGTTGCGAACAGTGAATATTTTACACGAAGTGACTATATATAAACGGGAGGGAACATGGAGTTTGATGCCTTCTTTTTAGCGAGACTCCAGTTTGCCTTTACCGTCTCTTTTCATATTATTTTCCCCGCGATTACGATTGGCTTAGCCAGTTACCTGGTGGTACTGGAAGGTCTATGGCTAAAAACGCGTAATCCTGTCTGGCGCTCGCTCTATCAGTTCTGGCTCAAAATTTTTGCCGTCAACTTCGGGATGGGCGTGGTCTCCGGTCTGGTCATGGCTTACCAGTTCGGAACGAACTGGAGCGGTTTCTCCCAGTTCGCCGGCAGTATCACCGGGCCTTTATTAACCTATGAAGTGCTCACCGCATTCTTCCTGGAAGCGGGATTCTTAGGCGTGATGCTTTTTGGCTGGAACAAAGTCGGGCCGGGCCTGCATTTCTTGTCTACCTGTATGGTGGCGTTGGGCACGTTAATGTCGACGTTCTGGATTCTGGCGTCTAACAGCTGGATGCATACCCCGCAGGGATTTGAAATTCACAACGGTCAGGTGGTCCCGGTGGACTGGTTCGCGGTGATTTTCAACCCGTCGTTCCCGTATCGCCTGTTGCATATGTCCGTTGCGGCGTTTTTAAGTAGCGCGATGTTTGTCGGCGCGTCCGCAGCCTGGCATTTACTGAAAGGTAACGATACGCCGGCTATCCGCCGTATGTTCTCGATGGCGTTATGGATGGCGGTCGTGGTGGCGCCCGTTCAGGCATTGATTGGCGATATGCATGGCCTTAACACCCTGAAGTATCAGCCGGTCAAAATTGCCGCGATTGAGGGGCACTGGGAAAATACGCCCGGCGAGCCAACGCCACTTACGCTGGTAGGCTGGCCGGATATGGAGGCGGAACGGACCCGCTATGCGCTTGAGATCCCGGCGTTGGGCAGTCTGATCCTGACGCATAGCCTGGACAAACAGGTGCCTGCGCTAAAAGATTATCCCAAAGAGGATCGCCCCAACTCTACCGTGGTGTTCTGGTCTTTCCGTCTGATGGTGGGCATGGGCGTACTGATGATCTTCCTGGGGCTGGCCAGCCTGTGGCTACGCTACCGACGCCGCCTGTATCATTCGCGGCCCTTTATGCACTTTGCGCTGTGGATGGGGCCGTCCGGGCTTATCGCCATCCTTGCCGGATGGGTGACGACTGAAGTAGGACGTCAGCCGTGGGTGGTCTATGGCCTGCTGCGAACGCGTGATGCGGTTTCCGCGCACAGTACCTTGCAGATGAGCATCAGTTTGCTGGCCTTCTTTGTGGTCTATTCCCTGGTCTTTGGGGTTGGCTATATTTATATGATTCGCCTTATCCAGAAAGGGCCGCAGCCGGCGGAGACACCGACCGCTGAAACCGATGGCAGACCCGCGCGTCCTATCTCTGCCGTGGGAGAATCGCTTGAGCAGGAGAAACGCGAATGACCATCGATCTTCCGGTTATCTGGTTTGCTATTATCGTGTTCGCCACGCTGATGTATATCGTAATGGATGGGTTCGATCTGGGCGTCGGTATCCTGTTTCCGTTTATTCGCGATAAACACGATCGCGATGTTATGGTGAACTCGGTCGCGCCGGTATGGGACGGGAACGAAACCTGGCTGGTGCTGGGCGGGGCCGGGCTTTTTGGCGCGTTCCCGTTGGCTTATGCCGTCATCACCGACGCGCTGACTATCCCGCTGGTGGTTATGCTGCTTGGTCTTATCTTTCGCGGCGTCGCTTTTGAATTCCGTTTTAAAGCCACCGAGTCGCATCGCGCGTTCTGGGATAAATCCTTTATCGTCGGGTCAATCCTGGCGACCTTTGCCCAGGGGGTTGTGGTGGGGGCGGTGGTGAGCGGTTTTCAGGTGGAAGGGCGAACCTTTAGCGGTTCGCAGCTTGACTGGCTGACGCCGTTTAACCTGTTCTGCGGCGTCGGTCTGGTTGTCACCTACGGGCTGCTGGGCGCTACCTGGCTGATTATGAAAAGCGAAGATCCGCTGCATAGCCGGATGTGCGCGCTGTCGCGCCCGTTGTTGATCGTCTTGTTGTTGGTGATGGGAGGCGTCAGCGTGTGGACGCCGCTCACCCACGACGACATCGCCGAGCGCTGGTTCACGCTGCCCAATTTATACTACTTCCTGCCGGTGCCTGTGCTGGTGTTGGCTTTTAGCGTCTGGCTATGGCGCAGCGTGAAAAAACCAGAATCCCATGCGCGTCCATTTATTCTCACGCTAGGGCTGATTTTTCTGGGGTTCAGCGGGTTAGGCATCAGTATTTGGCCGAATATTATTCCACCGGATATTTCGCTGTATGCCGCCGCCGCGCCGCCGCAAAGTCAAAGCTTTATGCTGGTTGGGGCGCTGATAATCATCCCGATTATTCTGGCTTATACCTTCTGGAGCTACTACGTCTTCCGTGGAAAAGTGCGACATGGAGAGGGATATCACTGATGGTTAAAGTGAAAAAATGGTCGCGGCGAGTCGTATGGATGGTCGCGATATGGTGCGCCAGCGTGCTTCTGCTGGCGGGCGTCGGAATGTTGTTCAGACTGCTCATGACCTCCGCAGGATTTCGCTCCTGACTGATACCCCCGGACGCGCTTTCGTCGCTGGCGAAAGCGCGTTTTTATCGACAGATCGGCGTTTATCGATCACCTTTGCTCGCCTTATCTCTCCCCTCAATAGCGGTTGATAATTATTCTCATCTTTATTGTCGTTCCCGGGCCGCAGTGATATGGTTACACAGTGGCTAACGCTCTGGTATAACGCAGATAAACGGTATTGATAATGTCTCCGATCTCCTGTCACTCTTCCGCCGCCCCGGCGATGAAAAAGATCTTTTCCGTCAGCGATTTCATCGCGTTTGGCGAGCGTTATGGCATTGATTACCGCTTCCCTGCGTTACCGCAGTATACGCAGAGTAGTCCCGTACTTCATGGCGATATCGAAGAGATAGCGCTTCCCGGCGGGATTTGCATTACACGCTCGGATGTTCACGTGTTACAACCTTATGAAACCACCTCTCGCCATAGCAGTCCGCTGTATATGCTGGTGGTGCTGGAAGGTAACGTCGCGCTGGCTGTCAATGAGCAGACCTTTTTGTTGAGCGCGGGGATGGCGTTTTGCTCGCAACTGAGTGAGCAGCAGACGATACGCGCCCATCACGGCGCAGACAGTAAATTGCGCACCTTGTCGCTGGGAATGTACCCGGACGGCGGATGGCGGGAGCGTTTGCCTGTCTCGCTGGCAGACGAGTGGGAAAATAGCGCGGCCTCGGCGAGGGTCTGGCAGGTGCCGGAGTTTCTGCTTTCGGGGCTACGTTATGCGCAGCAGCCCGGACCTCATGCGGCGTCACGCCAGTTAATGCTGGAAGGCATCATGCTGCAATTACTGGGCTATGCGCTAAATCTATGTCAGCCCGCAACGCAAAAACGCGGGCTTCCCGTCACCGGTGAATATCAGCGGCTGGAGCTCATTCGGCGTTTACTGGAGCAGACGCCGGAAAAAGCCTACACGCTGAACGAACTGGCGCGTCGGGCGGCAATGAGTCCAAGTAGCCTGCGGTGCAAGTTTCGCCATGCCTATGGGTGTACCGTGTTTGATTATCTGCGCGATTGCCGCCTGGCGCGCGCGCGTCGTTATCTGATGGAGGGATACAGCGTGCAGCAGGCCGCCTGGATGTCAGGCTATCAACATGCCACAAACTTTGCGACGGCATTTCGTCGGCGTTATGGTTGCTCGCCCGGCGAGCTGCGTGACGCGTCTCTGACGGCGTCCCGCCACTGTGCGTAACGCGCCCCGCCAGAACGGTAATATCCGCCGCTAACCCGGTTTTCTGCCGCTTTGGGTGATTTTTTATCATTGCGCATAGGCAATCTGGCGTTACGCATAGTGGTCCGTTATCTCTAAAAGGTAATAATTCTTATTTACAATAAAGATGCCTTTGGAGATGTTCATGTTTGCGACAACGCGTATGGCGCTATTGATAGGCGGAGCTATCGGCGGCGCGACTTTTCCTCTTTTTGCCCAGGAAACCACAAAAAATGATACCGTCATTGTCACCTCGCCCGTTCAGAGTGGCGCGACCAAGCTGGCGACGCCAGATATTGAAACGCCGCAGTCGGTATCCATTATTACCCGCCAGCAGTTTGAAGAGCAGGGCGCAACCAGCGTGCGTCAGGCGGTCAGCTACACCCCAGGCGTATACAGTAACCAGATAGGCGCCTCTAACCGCTTTGATTACATCGTATTGCGTGGTTTTTCGGACGGTAGTCTGGATAACGTCTATCTCGACGGGTTAAAAATGATGGGCGACACCAATTCGCACAGCTCGTTGGTGGTTGACCCCTGGTTTCTGGAAGATATCGAGGTGGTACGCGGCCCGGCGTCCGTTCTGTATGGACGTTCATCGCCAGGCGGCATTGTCTCGTTGACGTCGCGAAAACCGGCGTTTGATGCCGGAGGAGAAGTGAAGCTGTTTGCCGGCAATAACAACCAGCGCGGGGCGGCTTTTGATGTGACCGGCCCACTGGATGACAATGAACGTGTGGCGGCGCGTCTTAGCGGCATGACACGTTACGCCGATTCGCAGTTTACCCCCTTGAAAGAGGAACGTTATGCGCTGATGCCGAGCCTGACCTGGCGAATTACCGATCGGACGCGTCTTGATCTTATGGCCTATCTGCACCGTGATCCGGAAGGCGGTAGCCACTCCGGACTGCCTTATCAAGGCACGGTTGTACCTTATAACGGCAGAAAAATTTCTAACACTTTCTTTGAAGGTGAAGATGACTACGACAAATACGATCGCCGTGAAAATATGGTGGGTTATAACATTGAGCATCTGTTCGATAACGGCTGGTCGGTACGGCAAAAATTGCGTTATTTGCATACCAAAGTGACGTTGAATCAGGTCTATGCCGCAGGTTGGTTGAATGAAACGGCGCTGAATCGCGGCTATTCCGGCTCCGGGGAGAAAATGTCGGCTATCGCGCTGGATAATCAGCTCGACGGCAGCGTGGATACCGGGGCGATTAATCATCGTCTGCTGGTGGGGATCGATTATCAGGATCGCAGTAATCATACTACTGGCTATTATGGCGCGTTTCCGCCGATTGACGCTTTCAACCCTGTTTATGGCGCTCAGCCGGATTACATTACGTTGTATAGCCGTGAAAAACATAAGCTGCGGCAGACCGGATACTATTTACAGGATCAGATGTCATGGGATCGCTGGCGCTTTACGTTGGGCGGTCGTTACGATCGGGTCAGCGTGTCTAACATCGACAAACTTCATGATTCACGCAGCGATCTCGATAAAAACAACGTCAGCACCCGTGCCGCGTTGCTTTATCTGTTCGACAATGGCGTCGCCCCCTATCTCAGTTATTCTACCGCGTTTACGCCGACCAGCTTCGCCGACGAAAACGGCAATGTGCTGGAACCGATGAAAGGCAAGCAGTGGGAGGCGGGGGTAAAATACGAACCGCTGGGGGGGAACAGCCAGTTTAGCGCCGCCGTGTATCGTATTAACCAGACCAATATCGCGACCAAAGAAGAACCTACCGATCCGTACCGCTCGATTGGTGAAATTGAGTCTAAAGGGGTTGAACTGGAGGCCATTAGCCATTTGTCGGATAGCGTCCGTTTGCAGGCGGCGTATACCTATACTGATATCCGTTATAAGAAAAGTAGCCCGCAAGAGCAGGGGAAGCGCGCGGTTTATGCTCCACGGAACCAGGCCAGCGCCTGGCTAAGCTACGATGTGAAAAGCGGTCTGTTAGAGGGGCTGACTTTGGGCTCCGGTATCCGGTACGTCAACGGCGTGACCAGCGATCGTCTGAATACCCACACGTTGCCGTCTTATACACTGGTCGACATGGTGGTTGGGTATGATTTATCCAGCATTGGGTTAAATGGCTTGAGCGCCCAGCTCAACGTAAATAACCTGACGGACAAACGCTATGTCGCTGCTTGTAATTCGCTCTCTTATTGTTATTTTGGCGCCGAGCGTAGCATTGTAGGCAGCGTGTCATGGGCGTTTTGATAACGCTTATCGTCCGGTAGCAAAGGCTACCGGGCAAACTAGCGGTGCGTCACGCCTTCATAGAGAAGTCTGAGCGCAAACATCCCGATAATGGCGCCGATAACACGGCTGGCAATGCGCTGTATTCGTCCATAAGCGCGGCGGACTGCGGGGAGCGAAAAGGCCTGGCTGAGAAAAATACGCCAGATAACGGATGACAGCACAATTCCGGCCCAGGCCATTAACCTTGCCCATGTGGGCGTTTCTGCGCTAAGCGTTACGGAAAAAATACTGATAAAAAACAGTACGGTTTGCGGATTGGATAAATCGGTCATTAATCCCCGGCGAAAGAAAATTGTCCACGGGGCGGCAATCGGCGTCTGGAGCGTGCTCATTTGCGGCGTCGCCTGGTGGCGAATACTGTTCCAGGCGAACCATAATAAATAGGCGCCGCCGACAATTTTGATAAGAGAAAATACCGCTTCGCATTGCGTAATGAGCGTCGCCAGACCGAAAAGCCCCAGCCCGGAATAAAAGGCGTCTCCCGTGGCGACGCCCAGGCCGGTGATGACTCCCGCCCGGCGTCCTGATGCGAGGCTGGTTTGCACCACCACAAACAGATTCGCGCCGGGATTAAAAAAGGTTAACACAAACAGACTGACGGTAAGCACAACGGCATGAAACGGCTCCATAGGCAACTCTTCTCTTAGCCTCAAGAAATAACCTTCATCTTATTAATAGTCAAACCAGATGATTGCGAGTGAGATCACAAAGCAGGGGCGTTTTAATCCGCGTTGTTACGCCGACAGAGCGGGGGCTGACTGGATTTTTCCAGCAATCTACACTACTTATTTAATCAGTCCGAACGGCTTTTTTGTTCTGATAAAGCGATGATGGCGTAATAATAAAACGAGGGTTTTGCTATGAAAACTGGCTACAAGGTTATGCTTGGCGCATTAGCGTTTGTCGTGACAAACGTTTATGCCGCAGAAATCATGAAAAAAACGGACTTTGATAAAGTCGCCTCCGAATACACGAAAATTGGCACTATTTCCACCACCGGGGAAATGTCGCCGCTGGACGCCAGAGAAGATTTAATCAAAAAGGCGGATGAAAAAGGGGCGGATGTGGTGGTGCTGACGTCCGGGCAGACAGAAAATAAAATTCATGGTACGGCTGATATTTATAAAAAGAAATAAAAGCGTTGCATCATAAATATACCCGCCTGGGTTTCCGGCGGGTATATTTATTCCTGGCAACCGGCATCCGTTTTGCCGGATGACGGCCTGCAGTAAACGTAGCGCCATCAGGCATTCAGGACGCTGTCATTTGTCTTAATTACCCGACTGGTCTTTGGCACCTGCTTTTAAACGACGCCACAGAGTGGTGCGGCTAATCCCCAGATAACGCGCCGCCGCGGTCTTATCGCCCTTAAAGCGCGCCAGTACATCCTGTAACGTGTGCGCATCCACGGTTGAAGGCGTCAGTTCTGCTGTGTTCGCCATAAGCTCAGGTAATAACTGCCGCATAAATTGCCTGTCCAGCGTTGGCGCGGGATCGACGCTTAAAAAAAGCGCCAGGCGCTCCATCATATTACGCAGTTCGCGAATATTACCGGGCCAGCGCCAGGCCAGCAAAAGCGGCTGACACTGTGTCAATCCATGACGTATCGATTCGGTAAACGGAATTTCCATCGCCGCCAGCGACTGTTTTAAAAAGCTTTCCGCCAGCGGCAAAATATCAGCCTGCCGCTCGCGCAAAGGAGGAAGCGTCAGACGCAGAATACTCAGGCGATAAAAGAGATCGGGGCGAAAACGTCCTTGCATTATTTCCCGATCCAGATCGCAATGTGTAGCGCTGATCACCCGGACCTCCACCGGGATCGGCTGGTGTCCGCCGACGCGAGTGACGGCTTTTTCCTCCAGTACGCGCAAAAGTCGGGTTTGTAACGGCAAGGGCATTTCGCCGATTTCATCCAGAAACAGCGTGCCGCCGTGTGCGATTTCAAACAGCCCCGCCCGGCCTCCTCGTCGTGAACCGGTAAACGCGCCCTCTTCATAACCAAACAGTTCCGCTTCCCGCAACGACTCGGTAATCGCGCCGCAATTGACGGCGACAAAGGGAGGGGATGGCTTATTCTGACGGTGAGGCTGGCGGTGAAAGAACGTCTGGTGAATCGCCTGCGCCGCCAGCTCTTTTCCGGTCCCTGTTTCCCCCTGAATCAGCACTGCCGCACGGGAGCGGGCATAGAGCGTAATCGTCTGGCGGAGCTGCTCCATTTGCGGCGACTGGCCGCGTATATCGCCCAGTTCATACCGGGTTTGTAATCCCTTGCCGGATGGGTAATCCACGCGCTGTCGCCGTGTCAGACGGGTCATATCCAGCGCATCATGAAAAGCCTGACGAACGGTCGCCGCGGAATAAATAAAGATGGCAGTCATTCCCGCTTCTTCCGCCAGATCGGTAATTAATCCCGCGCCGACGACGGCCTCAATACCGTTGGCCTTAAGTTCGTTAATTTGCCCGCGCGCGTCCTCTTCGGTGACATAGCTTCGCTGTTCAAGACGGAGGTGAAACGTTTTCTGAAAGGCAAGTAAAGCCGGAATGGTCTCCTGATAGGTCACGATACCGATAGACGAGGTGAGCTTTCCCGCTTTCGCCAGCGCCTGTAATACATCGAATCCGCTGGGCTTGATGAGGATCACCGGTATTGACAGGCGGCTTTTTAAATAGGCCCCATTCGAACCCGCCGCGATAATCGCGTCGCAGCGCTCGGTCGCCAGTTTTTTGCGAATGTAGGTCACCGCCTTTTCAAAGCCGAGTTGAATAGGCGTGATGGTCGCCAGATGATCGAATTCCAGACTGATATCCCGAAACAGTTCGAACAGACGCGTTACGGAGACCGTCCAGATCACCGGTTTATCGCTATTATCGCGCGGAGCGCTGTGAGCAGTCGTCATCGCAGTAGGCTCATCTTTAAGGGGCGATTTTTTGTTTTAAACGTGTTTCATAAATGTTGCAATGAAACGGGGTGATTCGTTTCATGAAACGTTAGCTGACACGTTTTTCTTTTCCCTTAATCGCGCTTATTCATAACAGGCATTACTGTAATTACCTGTTTTTAAATCTCATTGTATTTAATTTTCTCGCTGCCTCTTTGCCTGGCATAGCCTTTGCTTTGGTGAATACATCTTGAATAACAATTTACTAACATGAGGACGAGATATGTCTTTACATTCGCCGGGGCAGGCATTTCGCGCCGCGCTCTCTAAAGAGAATCCATTACAAATTGTCGGCGCGATCAATGCCAACCATGCTCTGTTGGCCCAACGGGCCGGGTATCAGGCTATCTATCTTTCTGGCGGCGGCGTAGCGGCGGGCTCGCTCGGACTGCCGGATCTGGGGATTTCTACGCTGGATGATGTGTTAACCGATATCCGGCGCATCACGGATGTTTGCCCGCTGCCGCTGTTGGTGGATGCGGATATTGGCTTTGGCTCCTCCGCCTTTAATGTCGCGCGGACGGTAAAATCCATAGCCAAAGCGGGCGCCGCCGCGCTGCATATTGAAGACCAGGTTGGCGCTAAGCGCTGTGGACACCGTCCAAACAAAGCGATCGTCTCGAAAGAGGAGATGGTAGACCGAATTCGGGCGGCAGTGGATGCGCGCACCGATCCGAACTTTGTGATCATGGCGCGTACCGATGCGCTGGCGGTGGAAGGGCTGGAGGCGGCTCTCGATCGCGCGCAGGCTTACGTGGACGCGGGGGCAGACATGCTGTTCCCGGAGGCGATCACCGAACTGTCGATGTACCGCCAGTTCGCCGACGTGGCGCAGGTGCCGATCCTCGCCAACATCACTGAGTTTGGCGCGACGCCGCTGTTTACGACCGACGAGTTGCGTAGCGCACACGTGGCGATGGCGCTCTATCCGCTGTCGGCGTTTCGCGCCATGAACCGCGCCGCAGAAAAAGTCTATACCGTGCTGCGCCAGGAAGGGACGCAAAAGAACGTGATCGACATCATGCAGACCCGCAACGAGCTGTACGAAAGCATCAATTACTACCAGTTCGAAGAGAAGCTGGACGCGCTGTACAGGAATAAAAAATCGTAGCCTGTAGGCCTGATAAGGCGAAGCCGCCATCAGGCAATGCCGGATGGCACTACGTTTATCCCGCCTACGGTACGGCCTACACGCCTCAATACCCTACACATTACAATAATGACGAGGACAATATGACAGACACGACGATCCTGCAAAACAACACGCATGTCATTAAGCCTAAAAAATCAGTCGCGCTTTCCGGCGTACCTGCCGGAAATACCGCTCTGTGTACCGTGGGAAAAAGCGGTAACGATCTGCACTATCGCGGTTACGACATTCTCGATCTGGCGGAGCACTGCGAATTTGAAGAAGTCGCGCATTTACTGATCCACGGAAAATTACCGACCCGCGACGAGCTGAACGCGTATAAAAGCAAATTAAAAGCGCTGCGCGGATTACCCGCCAATGTCCGTACCGTTCTGGAAGCGTTACCGGCGGCCTCGCACTCGATGGACGTGATGCGTACCGGCGTTTCCGCGCTGGGCTGCACCCTGCCGGAAAAAGAGGCACATACCGTCTCCGGCGCGCGCGATATTGCCGATAAGCTGTTGGCCTCGCTCAGCTCTATCCTTCTTTACTGGTATCACTACAGCCACAACGGCGAACGTATTCAGCCGGAAACCGACGATGATTCCATCGGCGGCCATTTCCTGCATCTGCTGCACGGTGAAAAGCCAACCCAAAGCTGGGAAAAGGCGATGCATATTTCGCTGGTGCTGTATGCCGAGCATGAGTTCAACGCCTCGACGTTTACCAGCCGGGTGATTGCCGGAACCGGCTCGGATGTCTACTCCGCGATTATCGGCGCGATTGGCGCGCTGCGCGGCCCGAAACACGGCGGGGCGAATGAGGTGTCGCTGGAAATTCAACAGCGTTATGAAACGCCGGACGAGGCAGAGGCGGATATCCGTAAACGCGTGGAAAACAAAGAGGTGGTGATTGGCTTTGGACATCCGGTTTACACCATCGCCGACCCGCGCCATCAGGTGATCAAACGGGTGGCGAAACAGCTTTCAGAAGAAGGCGGCTCGCTGAAGATGTACCACATCGCTGACCGTCTGGAAACGGTGATGTGGGAGACAAAAAAGATGTTCCCGAATCTCGACTGGTTTTCGGCGGTCTCCTACAACATGATGGGCGTCCCTACCGAAATGTTCACCCCGCTGTTTGTCATCGCCCGCGTAACCGGCTGGGCGGCGCACATTATTGAACAGCGTCAGGACAACAAGATTATTCGCCCCTCTGCCAACTATACCGGGCCGGAAGATCGTCCGTTTGTCTCGATAGACGATCGTTGCTAACTCACTCTTATTAAAAATAAAACGCAGGAAACGTACCCTATGTCTACCCAAGAACTGAACATCCGCCCAGACTTTGACCGCGAAATCGTCGATATCGTGGATTACGTGATGAACTACGACATCACCTCAAAGGTGGCGTACGACACCGCGCATTATTGCCTGCTCGACACGCTCGGCTGTGGTCTGGAAGCGCTGGAATACCCGGCCTGTAAAAAATTGCTTGGGCCGATCGTACCAGGCGCGGTGGTGCCCAACGGCGCACGCGTGCCGGGCACCCAGTTCCAGCTCGATCCGGTACAGGCAGCTTTTAACATTGGCGCGATGATCCGCTGGCTCGATTTTAACGATACCTGGCTTGCCGCCGAGTGGGGCCATCCTTCTGATAACCTCGGCGGTATTCTGGCGATTGCGGATTGGCTGTCACGCAACGCCGTCGCCGCCGGCAAAGCGCCGCTGACCATGAAACAGGTATTGAGCGGGATGATCAAAGCCCATGAAATTCAGGGCTGCATCGCGCTGGAAAACGCCTTCAACCGTGTCGGACTTGACCATGTGTTGCTGGTGAAAGTGGCCTCGACTGCGGTGGTCGCTGAAATGCTGGGGCTGACGCGCGATGAGATCCTCAACGCGGTATCGTTGGCGTGGGTGGATGGGCAGTCGCTGCGTACCTATCGTCATGCGCCGAATACCGGTACGCGCAAATCCTGGGCGGCGGGTGATGCGACTTCGCGCGCGGTACGTCTGGCGTTGATGGCGAAAACCGGCAAGATGGGCTATCCCTCGGCGCTCACCGCCAAAACCTGGGGCTTCTACGACGTTTCATTCAAAGGTGAAACGTTCCGTTTCCAGCGCCCTTACGGCTCCTACGTGATGGAAAACGTGCTATTCAAAATTTCTTTCCCGGCAGAATTCCACTCGCAAACCGCCGTCGAAGCGGCGATGACGCTGTATGAGCAGATGCAGGCCGCGGGCAAAACGGCAGCGGATATCGAGAAAGTGACTATCCGCACCCACGAAGCCTGTCTTCGCATTATCGATAAAAAAGGCCCGCTCAATAACCCGGCGGACCGCGATCACTGTATCCAGTATATGGTCGCCGTGCCGCTGCTGTTCGGACGGTTAACCGCGGCGGATTATGAAGACGAGGTGGCGCAGGACAAGCGTATTGACGCCCTGCGCGAGAAGATCGTGTGTTATGAGGACCCGGCTTTTACCGCCGACTATCACGACCCGGAAAAACGAGCTATCGGCAATGCGATCACCGTGGAGTTTACTGATGGCTCACGCTTTGGCGAGGTTGTCGTGGAGTATCCGATTGGTCATGCGCGTCGCCGCGCCGACGGTATTCCGAAGCTTATCGAAAAATTTAAAATTAACCTGGCGCGTCAGTTCCCGACTCGCCAGCAGCAACGCATTCTGGATGTCTCCCTGGACAGAGCCCGCCTGGAGCAGATGCCGGTTAACGAATACCTCGATTTATATGTCATCTGAGCCAGCCAGCAGTAAGGCGTAAGTTCAACAGGAGAGCGTGATGTCTTTTAGCGAATTTTATCAGCGTTCCATTAACGAACCGGAGGCGTTCTGGGCCGAGCAGGCCCGGCGTATCGACTGGCGACAGCCGTTTACGCAGACGCTGGATCATAGCCGCCCACCGTTTGCCCGCTGGTTTTGCGACGGTACCACTAACTTATGTCATAACGCCGTCGACCGCTGGCGGGATAAACAGCCGGAGGCGCTGGCGCTGATTGCCGTCTCATCAGAGACCGATGAAGAGCGTACATTTACCTTCAGCCAGTTGTATGACGAGGTCAACATTGTGGCCGCCATGTTGCTGTCGCTGGGCGTGCAGCGTGGCGATCGCGTATTGGTCTATATGCCAATGATTGCCGAAGCGCAGATAACGCTGCTGGCTTGCGCGCGCATTGGCGCGATCCATTCGGTGGTCTTTGGCGGTTTTGCCTCGCACAGCGTGGCGGCGCGGATTGACGATGCCAGACCGGCGCTGATTGTGTCGGCGGATGCCGGAGCGCGGGGCGGTAAAATCCTGCCGTATAAAAAGCTGCTCGATGACGCTATTGCGCAGGCGCAGCATCAGCCGAAACACGTTCTGCTGGTGGACAGAGGGCTGGCGAAAATGGCATGGGTGGATGGGCGCGATCTGGATTTTGCCACGTTGCGCCAGCAGCATCTCGGCGCGAGCGTGCCGGTGGCGTGGCTGGAATCCAACGAAACCTCGTGCATTCTTTACACCTCCGGCACTACCGGCAAACCGAAAGGCGTCCAGCGCGACGTCGGCGGTTATGCGGTGGCGCTGGCAACCTCGATGGACACCATTTTTGGCGGCAAGGCGGGCGGCGTATTCTTTTGCGCATCGGATATCGGCTGGGTCGTCGGCCACTCCTATATCGTTTACGCGCCGTTGCTGGCAGGCATGGCGACTATTGTTTACGAAGGACTGCCGACGTACCCGGACTGCGGGGTCTGGTGGAAAATTGTCGAGAAATACCAGGTTAACCGGATGTTTTCCGCCCCGACCGCGATTCGCGTGCTGAAAAAATTCCCGACGGCGCAAATCCGCAATCACGATCTCTCCTCGCTGGAGGCGCTTTATCTGGCCGGTGAGCCGCTGGACGAGCCGACGGCCAGTTGGGTAACGGAGACGCTGGGTGTGCCGGTTATCGACAATTATTGGCAGACGGAGTCCGGCTGGCCGATCATGGCGCTGGCCCGCGCGCTGGACGACAGGCCGTCGCGTCTGGGAAGTCCCGGCGTGCCGATGTACGGTTATAACGTCCAGCTACTCAATGAAGTCACCGGCGAGCCCTGCGGCATAAATGAAAAGGGAATGCTGGTGATTGAAGGGCCGCTGCCGCCGGGCTGTATTCAGACTATTTGGGGCGACGATGCGCGTTTTGTGAAGACTTACTGGTCGCTGTTTAACCGTCAGGTTTATGCCACCTTCGACTGGGGAATCCGCGACGCCGAGGGGTATTACTTTATTCTGGGCCGTACCGATGATGTGATTAATATTGCGGGTCATCGGCTGGGGACGCGAGAAATAGAAGAAAGTATCTCCAGCTACCCGAACGTAGCGGAAGTGGCGGTAGTGGGGATAAAGGACGCTCTGAAAGGGCAGGTAGCGGTGGCGTTTGTCATTCCGAAGCAGAGCGATACGCTGGCGGATCGCGAGGCGGCGCGCGACGAGGAAAACGCGATTATGGCGCTGGTGGACAACCAGATCGGTCACTTTGGTCGTCCGGCGCATGTCTGGTTTGTCTCGCAGCTCCCCAAAACGCCTTCCGGAAAGATGCTTCGCCGCACGATCCAGGCGATCTGCGAAGGCCGCGATCCGGGCGATCTGACAACCATTGACGATCCCGCGTCGTTGCAGCAAATTCGCCAGGCGATCGAGGAATAGCCGTAAGCCGGATAAGCCGCGTCCGGCAACGGGTCAGGCTCAGCGACTGAATAGTGGGGGGTAAAGTCGGGAAAGGGCGGCGGCAGCGCGCCGCCCTGTAACAGAATTAACGCAGAATATTTTTCTCAGCCAGATCCAGCGCGAAGTAACTGAAAATCAAATCGGCACCGGCGCGTTTAATCGAGCCCAGACTTTCCAGCACGACCTTTTCTTCATCAATGGCGCCAGCCATAGCAGCAAATTTAATCATGGCGTATTCACCGCTCACCTGGTAAGCGCCAAGCGGCAACTCTGTGCGTTCGCGGATTTCACGCAGCACGTCCAGATACGCGCCGGCCGGTTTCACCATTAAGCAATCCGCGCCCTGGGCTTCGTCGAGCAGTGATTCGCGAATCGCTTCACGGCGGTTCATCGGATTCATTTGATACGTCTTGCGGTCGCCTTTTAACGCGGTGCCCGCTGCTTCACGGAAGGGGCCGTAGAAAGAAGAGGCGAACTTGGTGGAGTAGGACATTATTGCCGTATCGGTAAAACCGGCGGCATCCAACGCCTGGCGGATAGCCTGGACTTGTCCATCCATGGCTGCGGAGGGCGCAATAAAATCTGCTCCAGCCGCCGCCGCGATAACGGCCTGCTTGCCGAGGTTGGCCAGCGTCGCATCGTTATCCACGCCGTGTTCGCACAACACGCCGCAGTGGCCGTGCGAGGTGTATTCGCAGAAGCAGGTGTCGGACATGACAATCATCTCCGGCACGGTTTGCTTACAGATGCGGGACATTCTTGCCACCAGGCCGTCTTCTTTCCAGGTATCGCTGCCGGTGTCATCAGTATGGTGAGAAATGCCGAAGGTCATAACGGAACGAATGCCAGCATTTGCGATACGTTCAATCTCTCGCGCCAGCTGCTTTTCCGGGATACGCATTACGCCGGGCATGGCATCAATAGCTTTGTAATCGTCGAGTTCTTCTTCAACAAAGATCGGCAACACCAGGTCGTTCAGGCTAAGTGTTGTCTCTTCAAACATAGCGCGCAGCGCAGCGGATTTGCGCAGGCGGCGAGGGCGATGGATAAGGTCTGTCATGGTCTGCCTGATGTTTGTGGAATCGAAGGCCCAGTATACCTGAATCTGCAGGCAGATGTTTTACGAAAACGGTCCTTAACGTAGCAGGCGCAGCCCCGGCGGCGGCAGAACATGGCGCTTCTTTTATATACCGAAGATTAATACATCAGGCACTATATCATTTTAAATAAGAATTAGTTTTACGTTGTTTTTAGTTTTATTTCATCGTCATTTAAGTAAATGTGGGTTTTAACATTATTCATGTTTATTTTGTTTTTCTTTAATCCATATTTATCTTATATGTATTTTGTTTTTTTATTTTCTTGTAAGGCCATGAAAAAGAATGCTTTTCAATTATAAAATTTCCTTTTATTACGCCTTTTTAATTCATGTCCGAATCCGGACTGAGGATAAAGAATAATTGAACCTTTTAGCAATGACGCCGCATAATCCTTCTTGCTAAACATCTCTATGTTTTTATGCATTGATAATTGATGGATCAACTATATTACGTCCCTGAGGAGGGATGACAAATGCACTCCTGGAAAAAGAAACTTGTAGTCTCACAATTAGCATTGGCTTGCACTCTGGCAATCACTTCTCAGGCGAATGCTACTACTTACGATACCTGGACTTATTACGACAATCCTACCACCGCGCTTGATTGGAATAATATGGATGCCGCAGGCACTGTTGATGGTAACTATGTAAACTATAGCGGTTTCGTTTACTACAACAATGCCAATGGTGATTTCGATCAGACGTTCAACGGTGACACTGTTAACGGTACGATTTCTACCTATTATCTGAACCATGATTATAATAACGCAACCAGTAATGAGCTGAATATTAGTAATTCAGTTATTCATGGCTCGATTACTTCCATGCTGCCGATTGGTTATTACGATCGTTTTGATACGTTGGATCACGATGGGTATTCTGAATATTATCGGTTCAACAACGGTACTGATACTGTTGACGGAAACTGGTATGACGGTGATGTGTTCACGCTGAACATCGCTAATTCCACCATTGATGATGATTATGAAGCGTTTTACTTCACTGATTCCTATAAGGATGGTGATGTAACTAAGTACACAAATGAAACATTCGATGTCAGCGAAGGCGTGGCGGTGAATCTTGATGTAGAAAGCAACATCAATATTTCCAACAATTCCCGTGTTGCAGGTATTGCCTTGTCTCAGGGAAATACTTACAACAACACTTACACGACGGAATCCCATAACTGGGATAACAATATTAATGTATTTGACTCTACTGTAACTTCCGGTTCAGATTATATCCTGGATAGTGCTTATACTACTGACACTGGTACTTTTGGCACAGGTCACTTTGGCAATTCCGATGAGCCGAGCGATTATACTGGTGCTGGCGACGTTGCATTATCTTTCACTGATGACAATGGTGCTTCAGACTATGCAATGAAGAACAATGTGTACTTCAGTAATTCTACGCTGATGGGTGATGTCAAATTTACCAGTAACTGGAACGCCAATTTCGATGCTGATGGTGATGATACTAACGGTGATGGTGTTCCTGATACCAACCATGGCTGGGCTGATGACGGCCTCAACGTCGACGAACTGAACCTTACACTTGATAATGGCAGTAAGTGGGTTGGTCAGGCGACTTATACTGTTGATACAACGTCCCGTATGTATGATGTTGAAACGAACAGCCTTACTCCAGGCGCAACATTGGAAGATAATGCCTGGAATCGTATCGTTGGTAATGAAGTTTTCCAGAGCGGCGTGTTTAACGTGACGCTGAACAATGGTTCTGAATGGGACACCGTTGGGGACTCGACTGTTGATACGCTGGCTGTAAACAATGGTTCTCAGGTTAATGTTTCTAATTCTGATTTAACATCAGACACCATTGATTTGACTAATGGTTCTTCACTGAACATTGGTGAAGGTGGTTATGTTGACACCGATCACCTGACAATTGACTCCTATAGTACTGTTGGTTTGACCGAATCTACTGGCTGGAGTACTTACTCAAACCTGTAGGCTAATACCATCACCGTAACTAACGGTGGTGTGTTGGATGTGAATGTTGGTCAGTTTGATACCGAAGTATTCAGCACTGATAAACTGGAACTGACCAGCGGCAATACTGCTGATCACAACGGTAATGTTGTTTCTGGTGTGTTCAATATCCATAGCAGCGATTATGTTCTGAACGCTGACCTGGTGAACGACCGTACCTGGGATACCACTCAGGCTAACTATGGTTACGGTACTATCGCAATGAACTCTGACGGTCACCTGACCATCAACGGTAATGGCGATATCAACAACGGCGACGAACTGGATAACAGCTCTGTTGACAACGTTGTAGCGGCTACCGGTAACTATAAAGTTCGCATCGACAACGCTACTGGTGCCGGTTCTGTTGCGGATTACAAAGGCAACGAGCTGATTTATGTCAATGACGTAAACACCGACGCAACCTTCTCTGCAGCAAACAAAGCTGACCTGGGTGCTTACACCTATCAGGCTAAGCAGGAAGGCAACACTGTCGTGCTGGAACAGATGGAACTGACCGACTACGCTAACATGGCGCTGAGCATTCCTTCTGCGAACACCAATATCTGGAACCTGGAACAAGACACCGTTGGTACTCGTCTGACCAACGCTCGTCATGGCCTGGCGGATAACGGCGGCGCATGGGTAAGCTACTTCGGCGGTAACTTCAACGGCGACAACGGCACCATTAACTACGATCAGGATGTTAATGGCATCATGGTCGGTGTTGATACCAAAGTTGACGGTAACAACGCTAAGTGGATCGTTGGTGCGGCAGCAGGTTTCGCGAAAGGCGATCTGAGCGATCGTACCGGTCAGGTGGATCAGGACAGCCAGTCTGCCTACATCTACTCTTCCGCTCGTTTCGCAAACAACATCTTTGTTGACGGTAACTTGAGCTACTCTCACTTCAACAACGATTTGTCTGCTAACATGAGCGACGGTACTTACGTTGACGGCAACACCTCTTCTGACGCCTGGGGCTTCGGCTTGAAACTGGGTTATGATCTGAAGCTGGGTGATGCAGGCTACGTAACGCCTTACGGCAGCGTATCCGGTCTGTTCCAGTCTGGCGACGACTACCAGCTGAGCAATGACATGAAAGTTGACGGTCAGTCTTACGACAGCATGCGTTATGAACTCGGTGTAGATGCAGGTTATACCTTCACTTACAGCGAAGATCAGGCGCTGACCCCGTACTTCAAACTGGCTTACGTTTACGACGACTCCAACAACGATGCTGACGTAAACGGCGACTCTATCGACAACGGCGTAGAAGGTTCTGCGGTACGTGTTGGTCTGGGTACTCAGTTCAGCTTCACGAAGAACTTCAGCGCCTACACCGATGCTAACTACCTCGGCGGCGGTGATGTTGATCAAGACTGGTCTGCAAACGTTGGTGTTAAATATACCTGGTAATCATTTTCTCTCAGGAGAAATAAAGGTAATTTAAACTGAAAAATGCCCGTCAAGGACTTGACGGGCATTATTGCAAGGAATGCATATGTTATCTTTAAGCAAGCCACTACAGGAATTCTACAGACTCGATAAATGCCTTTCTAAGCATGGTACGCGTTTCGAGTTTGTTAATGATAAAGAGATTATCTGTTCACCTGATGAAAGTAATACCCATACCTTTGTTATTTTAGAGGGGGTTGTTTCGTTAGTTCGGGGTGATAAAGTTCTTATTGGTATTGTGCAGGCCCCCTTTATTTTCGGCTTAGCCGATGGTGTGGCGAAAAAAGAGGCACAATATAAATTAATTGCGGAGAGCGGTTGCATTGGTTATCGCCTCTCATCATCACAAACTCTTGCCATCATTGAGCAAAACCAACTGTGGCGTGAAGCCTTCTGTTGGATAGTATGGAAAAGTCAGGTACTGGAACTTCGTGACAAGCAGCTCATTGGTAATAATTCTTACGACCAAATTCGTGCGACGTTAATGACAATGATTGAGTGGGATGAAGAACTTCGCTCACGTATTGGTGTTATGAATTATATTCATCAACGAACGCGCGTATCGCGATCGGTGGTGGCGGAAGTTCTCGCGGCCCTGCGTAAGGGTAATTACATTGAAATGAATAAAGGCAAACTGATCAGTATTAACCGTTTGCCCTCCGAATATTAACAAGAATGTTGCGCCTCGTCTGATATAGCGCGAGGCGCGACGACTCAGGATGCAGGAATAGCAATCGGTTTATTGCCGCTTAGCTCAGTAACCAAATCGTTAATCCCGTCGCTCATATTGGTAAAACGAGTGAGGGGGGAACGGGTTACGACCACAAAAGCGCCAATATTATATTGTGGGATCATCGCCATATAGGTAATAAAACCGCCGCCGCCTCCTGTTTTCTGGATAATGCCAGGACGTCCGTCTTTTGGCGCCATATAGACCCAACCCAGACCGAGCGCGTCGGCTTTACCCGGTACGTCCATCCCAATGATTTTCTTTAACTGTGTGCGCTGATAAATCAACGTTTGCATACGATCGGCCTGTTGGCTACGGTGATAGAAATCTGACGACAGATACTGTTGCATCCAGCGCATCATATCTCCTGGCGTAGAATAGACCCCGCCGCTGCCAATGGCTGCCAGCGTATTATTACAGGGGCTTGCGCCTTTTTCTGCCACCATCAGACGCTTACACTGATCGGGAGAGGGGGTAAACGTGGTGTCTTTCATTCCCAGCGGGCGGGTAATCTTTTCTTCAAACAGTTGCGTATAAGGTTTGCCGGAGGCGGTCGCCAGCGCGTCGGCTAACAGGTCGAACGCCAGATTGGAATAGGCCGCCTGTGAACCGGGCGCGACTTTTAACGTTGCTGTGGAGAGCCAGCTCCAGCGTTGTTCGCGGGTTGGCCAGACAAATACCGGACGATGCGCCGCGCCGCCGGGCTGTTCTCGCGGAAGCGCACTGGTATGGGTCGCTAAGTTGACCAACGTAATCGGCGTGCCTTGATACGTCGGGACATGCGCGCCGGGAGGCGCATATTTGCTGAGAGGATCGTTTAATTTTACCGTTCCCTGATCGAGCAATTTTACCAACATTTCACTGGTCATGAGCTTGGTGAGAGAAGCGATACGAATGACCGAATCAAGCTGTGGACGAACATTATTGCCCGGTCTGGTGTCACCGAAACTACGAAACACGCGTTGATTGCCGTCGATCACCACCAGCGCCATGCCCGTGGCGCCGCTACCATAAAAGATATGCTCGGCATAACGATCAACGATATCAGA
>OKEE01000032.1_pt1 | contig 82132 bp, 74 predicted proteins | sample 1611071 | NCBI WGS metagenome assembly OKEE01 (sample SAMN04436708, study PRJEB24849) | human gut metagenome | biome: human gut; feature: NICU; material: stool | host: Homo sapiens | place: USA: Saint Louis, MO | collected 2010-09-07 | reverse complement strand
AACATTATGAAAATCAGCGGATTCGGAAAGGTCTGGAGTGTAGCACTACAAATTGATTTGATCGATAAAGACGATCAATAATCTAGTGTTTGATAGCTTACAGCTATCACACACATTAAAATCGATCGTTGCAATCGATAGGTTGATATTGGAAAATGCTGTGAGTTACAGCGAGTTTGATGATTACCTGGTGATTTGGGGCATACAAAGCTTTGTATGTTTCTCGAAGGTGGGTCATGTGTTTGCATTGATAACAGGATAACTTGTTGGCTTAAACGGCGGTTACAGAAACTTCTAAGTCGAGGGTTCCAAGTTCGAATCCCGCAGATTAATAATTTTATAATCAACTATTTACTCTTATTTTAGTATTTTTATTCCACTGTCTATTGGGGATTATGTACTGCTGGCATGCAGATCATCAGGGGAATGTCGCTGCGTTTTTCAGGGTGTAGATAAAACCGGATTAACAGATGAGAGAGACACTATTGCAGTGGCCTCTACCTATGCGTAGAAATGTATCATCGGCCCATGAGATGCGACTAAATTTGGCACCATGCCGAATGCCGGGAGTACATTTGAGAATAAGCAGTATATTGAGGCTACAGAAAGCGTTAAAAAATGTATTTTGCCCGTCGCGGAATATTACTCATCAAAAATCTCTCTAGTGCACCGTTGCATCTCCGAAATTGGCGGTCATGCGATATTACGACAGACAGGCACGGATATCACTGCCTGATCATTTTTGTCTATTGAGACTATCACGTGGCCGGATGTGAGAATCATCGGCGGGGTTATCGAGAACCTAGATATCTACCAGTTAACCGAAACTACAGCCATTTACTCCAGTTCCACACAGAATTGCAATGCTGATAATGTGCGCACGTTTGGTGGATATAACGGGATTTTCTTCATGCCGCTGGCAACAGGAACTCAAGGGGGCAACTTTGACGGGGTTTCCAATAATGTCTGTCGATTGGAGACGCGTTTCATTGGCCCTGTAGAAGAGAAAGAAAAATAAAACAAGGTGCATCTACGTTTTGTTGAGAGACTGTAATTTAAATTGTGTATCTGCCTGTTTTTGATATATTCATTCCGATAACGAGGACAGGTAAATTGCGGTGATGGCGAGATTGAACTGAACACGCCGCGTGACCGTGAAAACACCTTCAAACCTCAGTTGATTAAGAAGAACCAGACGCGGCTCACACAGATGGACAGCCAGATTTTATCGCTGTATGTCAAAGGCATGGTCACGCGCGAAATCTCCGCCACCTTCAAAGAAATGTACGACGCCGATGTGTCGCTCACATTGATATCCAAAGTCACAGCATCATAAACAAAGCCGTCTTCCTCGCGCTGGGTATCAACACCGAAGGCCAGAAAGCGCAGCCGGGTATGTGGCTGGGCGAAAATAAAAATAGAAGACTTTCGCTTTCACGGCCTTAGGCACACATGGGCAAGCTGGTTAATTCAATCAGGAGTTCCACTGTCAGTGCTTTAGGAAATGGGGGATGGAAATCTATTGAAATGGTTCACAGATATGCTCACCTTGCGCCTAATCATTTAACGGAACACGCGAGGGAAATAGACGACATTTTTGGTGATGATGTCCCAAATATGTCCCATATGGAAAATAAGGAGGAAATAAAGAAGCGTAACGCGTTGATTTATAAGTGGCGCGCCCTGCAGGATTCGAACCTGCGACCCACGGCTTAGAAGGGCGAAAACTGGAGATTTCTTTAACATTCCGCTGATTTCACAAGATTTCATCACACTGATTACAAAGACTTTTTAGGTATTGATTGCTGTCACATGGTTTCATACCATATCACCATAACTTGACCCGTAACTTGACCCGGAATCTATGGCCAGCACTCTTCTGACTGACAGTAAAATACGTGGGCTGAAGCCTAAAAAATCTGCGTTCTACACCTGGCAGGCATCTGCCACCAGAGGAACAGGAAGGCTTGGTGTTAAAACATACCCATCGGGACGTAAAACCTTCGTATACCGATACTTCCTCAATGGTAAAGAGAAATTCGTCAATCTTGGTGATTTCCCAACTGTAGCACTTGCCGAGGCAATTGAAAAAGCTGGTGCCGCCGCCAAGAACATTTCCGAACCTGCGAAAGCGATAGCAGACCTTGCTTCCATTAAAAAACTTTTCGACGATTATATAGAAGATCAGAAAGCTCGAGGGAAACGTTCCTACGAAAAAACGCAGAACCGAATTAACCAAGTTTTGGACAGCGAGCATATTGATCCCGGAATGCTTGCGCGAGATGTTACCCCTGACCACATAAAACGAGTGCTATCTGAGTTCATTTCCCGGGGAGCAAAAGCAGGAGCAAACAAGGTTCGAGCCAATCTCCATGCAATTTTTAACTTCGGTCTATTTGCTGACAACGATCCAGCAAACATTGACAACAAAACAGTATACGGACTTGATCGCAATCCTGTATCTGTCGTTCCGGCCCAGCGTGGGGTCGATAAGGCACTGGACAGATTTCTCCTCTGGGATGAATTGGCCGAGTTGTTGGATATTCTTCATCGGCCTGCATCGTCAGTACCAATGAGTAGTGATTTTGTTCAGCTTCTGCTCTGTTGTATCCACACAGCAGGACAACGCCCTTGGGAGATCATGACGAATACCAAAAGCAATTGGGATAAGAAAGGTAAAATGCTGACGGTTCCCCCTGAAATATCCAAAACTGGTGATTATCACGTCATCCCTTTGAGCGCTACAGCTACCAGCATTCTTGAAGAGATGGAAAAACGCTACCCAGATTCAGATTTCCTTTTCCCTGCAGATACAGCAGAAGGACATCTGCTCTCGGCCGAGTACGGAAAGCAACTACGAAAATTCTGTGAACGCGCACCATTTAATAAATTTACGCCAAGGGATATACGCCGCACCTTTAAAACACTAGCCGGAGATATGGGTATAAGCACCGAGATGCGCGACCGATTGCAGAACCATAAACGGCCAGGAGTGTCAGCAAAGCACTATGACCGCTATGACTATCTTAAAGAGAAAAGGGAAATAATCGAAGAGTGGGAGTTGCGGCTTTTGTCTCTGCGGTAAGGTACCTTGACGCATTATCGAGCGTTCGCCAGTCAGCCGCAGCCATGTTCTTGCATACGACGACGCGGTGGCGTCTTCTCAACACCTCGCAGGAAATTTTTTGTATAGCGTCGACAGCCCCACGTCATAAATGATCGCTACCTGCTGTCGCGGTACTCCTGCCCGAATCAGACGTCCGGCCTGCGCCCATTGTTCAGATGATGACTTTGGGCGACGCCCGCCAATCCTCCCCTGTATCGTTGCAACACAATAAAAACACATCGTATAAGAAGTATAAAATACTTATTCAAAAATGTAATTTTAAGTCCCCTTACTAACTAGGTAAAACTGTCTTTTCAGATAGCTATGACACGGAAATATGGAAAAAAATATTCATACAAAAAACCTTCCAATATATTAAAATAAGGTCAAAACCCGATAACTTATTAATCACAAATCATAGTATTATTTCGTTAATAGCATTAAAGGTTGAAAAAATGTTTTCTCGAGTCAGAAGTTTTATTTCATGCCAGAACTACTCTCATACTGCAACTCCAGCTATTACCCTACCTTCATCAGGTAGTGCAAACTTTGCCGGAGTTGAGTATCCTTTATTACCATTAGACCAGCATACTCCTCTACTTTTTCAATGGTTTGAACGAAACCCAGGCAGATTTGGTGAAAACCAAGTCCCAATTATTAATACTCAACAAAACCCCTACCTCAATAATATTATCAACGCAGCTATAATAGAAAAAGAAAGGATTATCGGTATTTTAGTTGATGGAAAATTTAGTGCCGGACAAAAAAAAGCGTTTACAGAACTGGAAAAACAATATGAAAATATAAAGGTTATCTATAATTCCGATCTGGATTATAGCATATATGATAAGAAGTTATCAGATATTTATTTAGAAAACATCGCTAAAATGGAAGCTCAACCAGAAAATGATCGCGATGAATATCTGCTTGGCGAGATAAAAAAGAGTCTAAATAGTGTTTTAAAGAATAATCCAGAGGAGTCCCTTGTTTCGTCCCATGATAAACGCTTGGGACATGTACGGTTTGATTTTTACAGAAATCTTTTTTTATTAAAAGGAAGTAATGCTTTTCTGGAGGCGGGCAAACATGGCTGCCATCACCTGCAAACTGGAGGTGGCTGCATATATCTTGATGCTGATATGTTACTTACAGGTAAGCTCGGCACTTTGTATTTACCTGATGGTATTGCTGTTCATGTAAGTCGTAAAGGTAATAGCATGAGTCTTGAAAATGGGATTATCGCCGTTAACCGCAGCGAGCATCCGGCATTGAAAAAAGGACTTGAAATTATGCACAGTAAACCTTATGGCGATCCATACATTGATGGTGTCTGCGGTGGGCTAAGGCATTATTTTAATTGTTCTATACGGCACAATTATGAAGAGTTTTGTAATTTTATAGAATTTAAGCATGAACATATTTTTATGGATACCAGCAGTTTGACTATCAGCTCCTGGAGATAATTATTTGCAAACGTATGATATAAACGCGAGCAATGTTTCGGCAAAGCTAAACGTAAAGACCATACTGACGATTTCGATCGATATCGTGGATGTGACGCGCGTACCTCCATTAAATTGGATGACCTGCGTGCCGTGGTGAAAATCACTCATCCGGTTAACTCCGTGGTTAAGGGGTGAGTATATTTTCAGGTCAGTACACAAGAGGGGCTATTTGTACCGGCTGTCCGGTTGATGGCACAACGACAGGAAAAAGAAAAGGCGGGCAATAAATCCGCCTGAATATTTAACGTGGTATATCCGGCCAGTCAGGGGAAGATGTATCCACCCGGTTTACCTGTACCCTATACTTTTTCCATGCCAGAAGAGAAGCTTTTTCTTTATCGGTTGCTTCGTCCAGATCCACCGCATCCTGCAACGGTGCAATTTTTTCCGTTGCCATTTTCAGCAGATTGTTTTTGGTTTCCTCCGCCTGACGAAGTTGCGCTGCATTTTTTGCCTCTTCATCTTTTACCCACGCCTTACCATCCCATTTCTGGTATTCACCATCTGGTGAAACTGATGTGACATTTTCGGGTAACGGGCCGGGGTCGGATATATAAACCTGATTACCCGTTGCTATGTCGTAAACCGTCTCACCGCGATGGTCTTCTTTCAGGCTCCATGTTTCGGCTTCAGCGTCAAATACAGCAATATGACTGGCCGGAATTTCAGGAGGGGCAATATCCGTACAGTTTGCCGGTAATCCAGTGTGCGGCGGGATATATGCATCACCTGCGCCAATAAATTCGTTTGTATCTGAACGAAGATTAAAAATTTTAATTGTCTGTGGGGTGTCGCTCATTTTAAACGTCATTTTTTACTCCGGATAAATATTCTGTATTCAGGTAATGGCTGTGGGGATAAGTACCGGGGGAAACAGTATGGCTATGCGCACCAATATAAATATCATCAACCTGATGACGGGGACTGATGCAGGTGTTACCTGATTTTTTGCAATACGTTCTGTAATCACCAAAACCGATATATTCCGTTCTGGCGTTCGGACAAAGCGCCTTTGACGGATAGTATGCCGTTGTGCTGAATACAGCATCCTGGCGGGCGCTGGCATATTGCCAGTTAATTTCCGTGGCGCAGTTAATAAAACCATCCCACGCCAGCTTCATTTGCCGGGCGACACTGTCCGGGGATACCTGACCACACCCGGCCCCCATCGCAGGGAATACTACCGATTTAATTTTCCTGTCTTCCCCAGCGCTTTTATTGTGCTGAAATATCGCTAATAACGCTGCACGTGTTGCATTATAAACCGCGTCGGTGCCGTCGATTATCAGCGGAACGCGCATCGTCGGGGCGTGAACCAGCCACGGATATTTACTGTTACCCGTTTCAATAACAAAGGCGGGGCCGACGGGCTGTTCTCCCAGATATTCACGGATGATATTTTGCTGTACCCGTTCCTGTAATTGCGGCCCGAAATATGCCGTAATAGCAGCATCCACACAACCATCCATAAGACCAAAGCTGTTGGCCGCACTGACCATACAATCAAATTCCGGTACGGTTTCAAATGGTCCGCGGATAATTTCCACATTTTCGGTATTCTGAAAATAAAGTTCAAAAGCCGCGGCCATTGCCGGCACGGGTGCTGAAAGAATTAATTTAATCATGCCAGCCTCACTATATAGTTAAATGCAATGTTTTTAACCGTGGTTTCCGCATTACCGTCTGCGTCCACCGTTACAGCGTGTCCATGTGGGCCGATATATACGGTATGGTCGTGCGGACCAATCCAGGTAGTATGTGCGTGGTCACCATTCCAGCTCGTCAACTGGTTATTGCCGTCATGCTGAACACGAGTTTTTCCACCGATTGAGTCACCGCCATATAGTCCGCCCGCCGAATGGTTATGACCGCCTGTTGTGTCAGATGTTTTATTGCCGTAATCAAATGACGACGTGCCTTTCGTTCCCAGATCGGTATCCAACGCCCGTGCGCCGTGGCTGTGCGATTTGTTGCCGTCCATCTCCTGTGACAACACTGCGCGACCACTTGCGGGTTTCCCCTTGATTGTCCAGCCGCGCATGTCAGGGATAACGCCGGACGGATACGCTATAGCCAGTAATGGATATACGTTCTTATCAAATGTTTGCCCCTGCATCAGGGCGTAACCGGCTGGGGTAGCATCAGACGGCCATGCTATCGGCGCCCCTACTGGATGCGAATCCGGAGGTGGGTTTAGTGTGGTGTAGAGCATTGCCCATTCGGACCACTCAGCCTCGGCGGTATCTCGATGGCTGCGAATATATGCGGGCGCTGGCGCACCGTTTGTCCCGCTCCAGCCAATGAGAATTTCCCCATCACCGGTTCCGGTCAGACGCAAAATATTCCCGTATTGCGTTGGATAACCGTTATTGTAAACCTCGCCCATTATCAGGCCGCTATCGCTGCCTCTTGTCGTGCCAGTCAGTGCCGGAAGCGCGCCGCGTGATGCCAGTCTGTTCGCTGCAACAGCCGTACCTGATGCAGGGAGCGCTCCGATATTTTGTACAAACAGCGGCTTTTCCGGAATATCGCCACCGTTCTGGTCTTTGGCGAGGTATTTAAGATCCGTCTGCTCCTGGCTGTAGACCTGAAGATTATCCCGTGCCGTTCCTTTATTCTGAAGGTCTGACAGATTGTTTTTCTGCCACAGAAACAGCTTCAGGGGATCTGCCAGCAGGTTTACCCAGCCTGCGCTGTCGGCACCTTCCGGATCGGTCAGGTTATCGTCAATGGTATTCAGCCAGACCGCTGTTGTTGAGACTCCGGCGAGAATGGCATCTTTTGCATATCCACCAATGGCCCCGGCGAAATCGGCATTATACGTGTACAAACCACCAGCCTGGACGTACCGTATTGCTGCGGTAATATCGTGCATCAGACCGTTAAAATCCTTGCCGTGTGGCGGTATACCGCCCGCTGAAATCGGGGTCATGGTCACCGGAGGAAAACCCGAATCATACGCCGCGTTACCGCTCTCTTTGGTCTGCTGCGTCGCCTTGTCCGGGATATTATTTTTATCCCCGGTACTCGCAAAGGGTACTGCCAGTTGACGGGGTTTATCGTTAAGCTTCATTACTGGTCTCCTTTAAAACCACTGAGACATAAACACCCGGCGGGGACGGCAGTGCTCCCGACGACTGGATAATCGCCAGTTCTGCCGACGAGAGAGCAAACTCAAAGATGTAACTCATCCTCAGTCCACCATTATTCAGAACATAAGCCCGGCGGTTTTTTCCGAACATAAACCGCAGCATCCGGTTAATATCCGGCACAGAGCAGTCAGTAATATTCGACATGGCTTTCATCAGTATCAGCCGCCGGTATATCTCATCAGACAGGTCAACGGTCCGGGTAACCGCTTTTCCGCTGTAAAACGGTGCCTGATTAAACGGACGCGGGTCATCCATTACCGGGTTGTCCATCCGGGCCTCGCTGAAACCCAGGTAATTAAAATCGTCCTTTACCGTCAGCCGGCGACTGACGCCCACAATCTTTCCCCAGACATCAAGACCGTACTTTTCTGCAGTATCGATGTTCCAGATAAGGTCATAAAAATCATTGATAAAACTGTCGGGGGAAAGCGCTGCGTTAAAGCTGTTAATGAGGGCATTGAGTCGGGGGCTGGCGGCATACTGTGCCCATACCGTTTTACTCCTGAGGTTTGTCCATCACTTCATCATCGCGGTTAATGCCCGGAGCCGGATTTTTCTGCGGCAGCGGTTCAAGGCCGGATTTCACGGTTTCCTGCTCCGTAGCCTGCGCGGCAGCGCTGTTCGCCTTATCCTGCGCAAAAATAACGCCGTTTTTCACATATGGTTGCTGGCCGTGCTCCGCCAGCCAGGCTTCCCAGAACGCCTTTTCAACCTGCGTCAGGCCATAACCCCCAACGATTTTAACGGCGTTATTCCGCCAGCCTGCTACCTGTACCTGTTTCGGTCCCACTTCCAGCATCAGACCGTTCGGCAATTTGCAGCCCACTGTTACCATTTCAGCCATGACTCACACCCCCAGCATTTGTGCATACGCCAGCGGCTGGCGAATAATCGCCCCCCAGGTACCGGCAGATTTTTTTTGTTTCCAGGCAGATGATTCAGTCACTACCGCATGGGCGCGCATTTTTTCAGTGAAAGAGCAATAGCCTGTATCCTGTTCCCCCATCGGTTCAGGTTATGGAAGGTGGAGATGAACAAAGAATTTGAGATATGGGTGCTCAGGAGGTATGGAAACCGCTATGACCTGACGCGTGACAACTACGGATTCTACTGCCGGGAAGTGGTTAAACGAATGTTCGAAACGTGGTGCCACTGTCGTGGACTGAACGTGGAGTGAGGTGATAGATGGCGACCCGATATATTGGTATGAAAGAAATGTGTACGCTTACCGGGAAAAGTAAGCCAACTCTTTGGCGGATGTATGCGAAACGGAAAGAATTTCCCAAGCCAGAGAAAACACCCAGCGGCATTTTTCTCGGTTGGACCGAGTCAGTTTACGAAGAATGGGTAAACAAAGAGAAAACTGCCGACATCTGATACTTGACCCGTTACTTGACCTTGTGCAGTAGCGGGTTTCCCACATTTATTGCCTAACTGATTGATTTAAATGGCGCACCCTGCAGGATTCGAACCTGCGACCCACGGCTTAGAAGGCCGTTGCTCTATCCAACTGAGCTAAGGGCGCCTTGTGAAGTGAAGACTTCGTGTAGACGAAACGCGAGAATTATACGGTCAGGCACTCCTGAGTCAATGGCTTTTGTTCTGGTTGCTGACTAAGTGTACGAATATCGTCTTTTCTGGCGCAATGCCAGGTTCCAGGAAATCGCCTGGACACATCTCAGCACGCATAAAGTGGGAATTAAGGCCGCCAGTATTTAGAAAATCAATAAGTTTCTTTAATATTTCACCATGATTCACCTGCCGTGTAGGATATTTTTTATGCTGAGTATCGCTATTAAGGAACAAAACAGTCACTTTGAGCATGGGTTGAAAATCATCATGACGCGTCTGGCGAATCAATGGCAGCAGAAAATTGACTTTCTGCCGCCAGAAGAGATAGATAATGCCGATATCGCTTTCCTGGCCCTGGATGATGATTGGTTCAGCGCAGGCTGTTACCAGATACCTATGCATACCCAACATCAGCTACGGGCGATTATTTGTAATAAATGCGATAAAGAAAAGCTCATGTTCAGACCATGTCTGTATATGCTGCCGCATATTTATCGGGAAGATGATGTTGAAGAAATTACCCGGAAAATGATATTGATTTTACATAAACGAGCGCTTCGACATAGCGTCCCTTCTGGCATTTGCCACTATTGCACGACTCGTCATTTTTCAGTAACAGAACGTCACCTGTTAAAACTGATCGCCAGCGGTTATCATTTAAGCGAAACGGCCGCTTTACTTTCACTTTCTGAAGAGCAGACAAAGTCACTCCGCCGGAGCATTATGCGAAAATTACATGTTAAAACGGAGCAGCAGTTTTTAAAGTATATTAGAGTTAACCTTCATTTCTTACTCAGTAAGTAAACTCACTTAACTTTTTACAAGGCTTACGAAATATCTCACCAATAATTAAGTAACGATACCTACAGGCATTTTTTTAACGCTGCCACAATGATGCCCATAATATCCTGATAGATTCAGGGGTCGAAAATATATGGCTGCATCATAAATGCCTGGAGGAGTGTTTGGTGGCACAGGGTACTTTATTAAAGGAAAGGATAAATCCCCCACACCTGGCGTCTTCGCCCACACGTCATTCATATCTCAACAGCGAATTGTTAAAATCTGAGCCAATCGTTAATCTCTCAACTGCGCAATCAATCGGCTATGAGGTCCTGACGCAACTTCCGTCAAAACATGATAGCGAAGTTTTTTTTCAGCAGTTAATGCTGATGGAAGGCATTGAAACATCAGAGCAACGAAGCATTGCTTTTTACGCTGGTGCAACGATGGGACAAGGTTATTTATGGCCAGCCATATTACCAGATATATATTAGAGCAATGGAAAAAGCAGGATGCGCAGCGTACCACGCAGGGAAAGACACCGCCGTTTAAGAAATGCCAAAGACTGCGCCTGCCGTTATCACTCTCCAACGCCGCAGATATTTGATCGCCTTGAGTTACTGGACCAACAGCTTAATTATGCCTTGCCGGTTGGTATCATTTCCCAGGCAATAATTACAACTGATAACTACCTCGGCTATTCATTGAGTCACTACTTATTTTCCGGAAAACGTACCGCTGCATTCCGCTCATTAGATGACATTTCTTTGTGGATTGAAAAGGGGTCGCTCAGACAACTGATTGTAGATATGGAGGCGCTACCTGTCTCCTGTATTGAGGCGCTTAACCAGCTACGCGCGCTCAGTTGGCAACAAAGCGATATCCAGATTTACCTGCTGGTATCAGATAAAACCCCCGCTATAACACAGTTTATCCGTATGGCTGGGCGTTTTTTTGTTCTGTCACGACAACAAAACCTGGCCTCAGTACGCGAAGCCTTGTTATCAGCCGCCAAACCTCGCTTATCGGAAAGCTTTAGCCGTACTGACTGGTTGATGATTGAAACTTTAGCGCAAGGTGCCTCTTTAAAAGAAATAGCACGTCAGCAAAGCGTACCTTATCATCGTGTAGTTTACCGGCTTAAACAACTTATCACCCTCCTTAACCTTCCCCACAGACAAAGCTTTCTTCGGCTGATCCAGCAGTTAAACGTTACTTTCCACGACATTTTTTAACGAACTAACGTTTTGGTGAATAAGATTTTTTAAGAAATTACTTATTTTCACTTCCATTAAATGTAAATATTTCACATAAAATTAATATTTACAACTCGTCCTGGTAAGCGATAAAAATTTTTTTCTTACATCGCCCCCTGTCCCTCCTCGTTTTTTGAGGTCTCCAGCGTCAACATCTTTCTGTTATTACATAACAAATACTAAACAATTAGTCTTTCATATTATTTTTATACTTAAAAACAACAGTTTAAACTACTCAATGTCAACTCTAAAGAAAATAGCTCCACCACGAACAAATTTTCTATAACGCCACAGAACATCCTACCCGCTATCCATAATTCGCATTTCGCAAGACTTTTCCGAGAAATCAGACCAGGTATAATCCATATTGTTTTTACTTAATCAGAAATTTCTTTTTTGTTGGTGCGAAATGGATATTCCACATATTTATTACTCTTACGCAAAATAGCCAGTCAACAGGGAGGTCTCATTCTTTATTATTGCTCCACTGTGTGGTGTGTAGATCTGGCTATTTCACAATCTTTAAGGTGTCTGACGCTTATTCTAAAACGAAGGACGCATAACAGTCTGAGGCATACAACAATGAAACCTGCATCTGTTATCATTATGGACGAACACCCTATTGTAAGAATGTCGATCGAAGTTTTACTCGGTAAAAATAGCAATATTCAGGTTGTCCTGAAAACGGATGATAGCCGAACAGCGATAGAGTATCTGCGCACTTATCCTGTTGACCTTGTCATTCTGGATATTGAATTACCGGGCACCGACGGCTTTACCTTACTTAAACGAATCAAATCTATCCAGGAACATACCCGGATACTTTTTTTATCGTCGAAATCAGAGGCTTTTTATGCCGGAAGAGCAATAAGAGCGGGCGCAAACGGATTTGTAAGTAAACGCAAAGACCTCAATGATATTTATAATGCGGTAAAAATGATTTTATCCGGCTATTCTTTTTTTCCATCTGAGACGCTTAACTTTATCAGTAATACCCGTCCCCCCAAAGGCGGGCACCATGATATGCCACTTTCTAACCGCGAAGTTACCGTGCTGCGCTATCTGGCCAATGGAATGTCTAACAAAGAAATTGCCGAGCAACTTTTATTGAGTAACAAGACTATCAGCGCGCATAAGGCCAATATATTTTCTAAACTTGGCCTTCACTCTATCGTTGAGCTTATCGATTACGCCAAATCACACGAATTATTGTAAATGTACTCCCGGCGAATTATCGTTCGGGAGCCACAATAACGGACACTAATTGTAATTGATCAGGAAGGTCGCATCCGCGTTAGCAAGACCGGGCTGCACGCCATCGGCTAAGGCGATATAGTTCGCATAGAATTTCAGGGTAGCATTGCCATTGTTGTCAATATCGACGGCCTTGCTGGCCTGTTCAAGCGGCAATCGACGTTGATCGCCATCGCGAATTTCAATCGCCAGTTTTTGCGCCATTGCCGTATCAGCAAGCGCCAGTAATGCCGTGCCGGGCGCTGGCGTCCCGGAAAACGTTATAGACGCCGACCCCGGCGGGCAGCCTTCAAGTTTTAGGCTAAAGGCTACCGGTTGCGTGGCGTCACCGGCGGCGTGAAGCTGTTTTGTCGGCCAGGTGCCGAGGTTAACCGATTTGTTACTGTCGCCCGCCACCACGGCGCAGGTAAAATCCACCACGTTACCGCGCAGTTCAATATTCACTTCGCCCAGAGATGAGTTGGCCTGACTCAGCGGGCTGAACAAAACACAACCGATAGCGATGAAAACGCGCCGAAGGATCATTATGCCTCCTTAATCATAATCGACTCGTAGATAGCCGCGCGCAGTAAACGGCCCTTCCGCCGGTTTAATCCCCGTCACGCTGATTGGCCAGGCGCGAATACCTACGCGAGCGGCGGCGTTATCATCAAGATGAAACGGAATTTTACTCGACAAATTATTGGGTGTAAGCGGCGTACCGTTGCTATTAGCAACCACAAAGCCTAAATCCGGATTATCGGACACCATCGCCTGCCCTGAGGCCTTTTCGGCTTCAAGCCGCATCGATAAATAGGCCTGCGCCGCGACGTTGGTACATTTGATAGCAATGGTTTTCGTTTGCGGCGTGACGCCTTGCGGACGATTACCCGCCCCCGCCTGACTAAATAACGACGCGCCGATATCGCCGAAATCAAACTCCACGACCTGTCCGGCATTCACTTCACAGTTTTGCGGCACTTCCACTTTGCCGCTGTAGCTAATGGTATATACCGGCGTGCTCAACGCGTCGCCGGTAGAGGTCGTCACATAGACAGTAAACATTGTCTGGCGAGGGATCGTCACCATATTAATAAAAGGCCGTATCACTTTTAATTTAAAAACCAGCTTTGAGTCCTGCACGCCAAACGGCTTTTGCTGCGACACGTTAGAGTCGACGCCCATGCGAATATAGTTACGGGGCGGATAAAATACGCCAGCGACACTATCGGTGATGCTCATCGCGCCCAGAAGGTAGTCATTCAGTTTGAGGTATTTAAAATTTCCTTCGGTGCTTCGTACCGGTAATTCTGATACATAGCTTCGGTAGGTATAATTTACCGTTGTCCCCGCCGGGCACGTCGCGTTTACGCCGACCCAACCTGATTTTTCCGGCAGCGTAACCACCTGTCCCGGCTGATTATTGCCGCTGGTGAAAACATCTGACAGGTCGTAAAAGATATCGGTCGCCGTCCCGTTTGAATTACGGCAAACCGTCGCCAGCGCGGGATGGGTGAAAAAGAGCGCGGTCCCCGCCAGCAATAGCGCTGAGTATATTTTCATCTCTATTTTTCCTTTTATGACGCCGGACGGATACAGGTTGCGCTGGCTATCGTAATCGCCTGCTTCAGGCTATCCTCCGCCAGGGCGTAAGGGGCGATACAACGCGCGTTTTTCCCCTCTCCCCACTGGATGAACAGTTCACCTTTTAGCGGCAAGCCGCTCAGATAAATTTGTCCGTCATCGCCGACCATACTGGTAATGCCGCTGGCGGTTTCTCGTACTATCGCGCCAAACGGTAACGGACGTCCGCCAAGCCTCGCGGTAATGATTGCCCTTACGCCTATCCGCGTATCAAAAGCGGCCCGCACCAGCGCGCCTTCAGTTGGCACCACGCTGCTGACGTTATTTTCGACATCGGTATGGTTGTCCATCGTGTTGGTATCTAACGCGACGCGGTTATAGCGATATACCGTGGCGTAGGGCATTACCGCATAGCCCCGCCAGTCCGTTTTCACGCCGGTCTGGTTTTCGATGCGCACGCCTTTCGCTCCCGGCGCTTTAATCAAGACATTGGTATCGCCCAACGGTTGGCTAAACGTAATACCATCCGCATGACCGACCACGCCGCCGGAAAGTTGCCAGTTATAGTCATGCTGATCGCGATCGTAGTTATATCCCACGCCCAGCGTGCCATACGTCGCCTGCCAGCTAGCGCTGGCGCTGCCGCTATAACTATTGGTACTGCTACGACCCTGCGTCACGCTGTAGCTCAGATTACGTCCTTCCAGAAGCGTGCCGCCCACGCCGGTCTGCCAGCTATTGTCGCCGTCGCGGTTGCGGTTGGCGTTAAACGTGGCATAAGTACGATCAAGAAGAGTGTCGCGCGCATAACGCCGTCCGGTCAGAACGCTAAACGGAACGGACATATTGAATGCCAGAATGCGGTCGGCGCCTGAGATCCCCACCGATTCGTTCCACGACCATGACAGCGAATAACTTATGCCTTGCCATCCACTGGCGTATCCCAGTTGATACCAGGTATTGGTATCCGCCGTATTCCAGTAATTTTGTTGACTGCCGGAAAGATACAGTGACCCGTAATCCCCCAGATTTTGCGAAATATTGACCTGAAAGCGGCCTTTTTTGCTGTAGCGGAGATTGTGGTAGCTCTGCGCCACCGGCACTTTATGGCGGCGTCCGTCGCTATCGTATTCGTAGTCGTACCCTTCCATACTGCGGTATGCCACATCATCCAGGGTGTAAAATCCGCGCGTGGAATAGCGGTAACCCAGCAATTGAAAATTAGTCCCGTAATTATTCAGCGATTTGGCGTACAGAAAACGCAACGATTGCCCCTGATGGGTGCTGTCATCTGCCAGTTGGCTACGCGCATGTGTGACATCGACCGACACGGCTCCCCAGTCGCCCAAATTTCGCCCCGCCCCGACCACCACGGCACGGTAACGATCGGCAAGTTGCGTACCGCCGTAAGCCGTCAGCCCCGCAGGCAGGCCGGCAATCACCGTTCCCTGGAAAAAGAATGGCGAAGACTGCTGACTATTGCCGCTGCGAAAATCCCCGGCCACCAGGTCATACTTCACCCTGCCCTCACGCTGCAATAGCGGAACGGTAGAGTAAGGCACCGTGTAACGTTGTTGGCTACCGTCTTTTTCATCTACCGTCACCTCAAGGTCGCCGCTGGAAGAGGTAGGATTAAGATCGGTAATCGCAAACGCGCCCGGCGACACATAGCTTTGGTAGATAACATACCCGTTCTGTCGTATCGTCAGCTTTGCCGCCGTCCGGGCGATCCCTCTGACCGTGGGGGCGTAGCCCTGCAGGCTATCGGGATACATATTGTCAGAAGAGTACAGCCGCGCTCCGCGAAAGCCGACGCTGTCGAAAACATCGTTCCCGGTATTGCTGTCCCCTATGACCAGTTCGCTTTTTAGCGGAATGATGGCGCGCTGTACCCAGGTGCCAATGTTGTTCCAGCGTTGCGAATGATAGCCATCCCCTTTCGAATAGTTCCAGGCTCCGTTATTACGCAACCGCCAGGGGCCATAGTTCAACCCGCTCAGCAGACTCAAAAAATAGCTATCGCTGTCTGTTCCGCGGCTACCGGTAAAACTGTAATTAATGAGTGCGGCGGGTATCCCTTCATCCCACTCTTCCGGCGGGATATAGCCACGCGCGCTGTTGAGCAATGACGCCTGCGGCAAGCTAATATTTAAGCGCATCGACGCGAAATCAAACGCGACCTCCGCGCCCGGGATTTTCTCAGGAAGGTGAATACACGTGGTATCGACGCCTTTATCTGAGACAGGGAACGCCGCGGTATTCACGCCCAGCCGTTTAATCCACTCCGGTGTAAAACAAGGCATCAGGCCGCCGGATTTATCGCCGGTGCCCACGGCGCCCGCCTCAAAACGAATATCCTGCGTCGCTACGAATTCGTCGTTACGCCAGATATCCACCCGGTAAATACCGGGCGGCTGATGATTACCTTTTTCAAAGCGAGATAAATCCGCCACGGACGCGGTATCCGCCGACAAAAACGCAGGGTTGAAATAACTTTCGCCGCGGCTCGTCAGCGGACACAGCGCCGCCAACACCGACAGCGCCACGCCGTTTAACGGTGATACATAGCCGGGAAATCGCCCTGCAAACCAGGTTGTCTTCTTCATCGTGTTCTCGTGTGGCTTCACGCTCTCTGCTTAACCGAGACTGGCCGTTGTCGCCGACGTCAATGCGCCGTAATCATTGACGGTCTGAAATGTCACGCTGCCCTGCGCGCCAGTCGGTAAGGGAATTTGCATGTCGCTTTTTGGCGCGATCATCACGTTATCAATCTTTTTCGCGCCCACGCTGATATTGACCAGCGTGAGGTAATAAGCAGATGGGTTGGTTATCTTGAGATGGTTGCCGACACGGGAAAATTTCAGCAAGGTCGGCGCGTCTTCCGGCGTCTGCGGCAAATTCGCCGGACGCACGAACAGTTTGATGCGCGACAGAATCGCCAGTTGCAGAACGTTTTTTCCTTCAATATGACTTTTATCGACCGACGGAATGGCTTTCACGTTCATCCAGAATAACGACTCCCGATCCCCGGGTAGCGGTTGCCCGGCGTAGATAATACGCAGCGTGTTTTCGCTTTTGGGTTCGCTGACGAATAAAGGCGGCGTAACGATAAACGTTTTTTCTTTCTGCCCGGCGCTATTTTCGATCCATGAATTGACGAGGTAACGTTCTTGAGTATCGCTATTACTGATTGCCAGAGAAGTCTGTTTCGCCGCCGAGGGATAAATAACACGCGTGGCGCCTAATGCAATCCCCCCCGCCGCCTGTACGTTCAGCGAAGTAAATAACGTGAGAAGAACAATAAATCCTAATTTTATACTATTCAGCATGGTAAAAAATACCTTTTGCATTGAGTCACGTCGGCAAGAAAATTCATGGGTAAACCAGCGTAAACCACACTTCTGAATGCATTCGTCCCGGCGTCATATTTTCTGAAATTGCCCGATAGCGGGCAGTAAAATGCAAAGTCATTTCTGACGTTAAAATGGGCGTGTAATGAAGCGGTAACGTGTTAGGTATGATTTGCCGCTGCTGGTCATCAAATAATGCCAGGCCGATTCCGGCATTACCGATACCCTCGCCGCTGGCCAGAAAAACATGGGGATCTTCCGCAGGCGTAACGCCGGCAAACGCAATGCCGACATGACGCCAGACCTCCGCGCTACAGGAGATTAACCGTAACGAAAATGGAACGCTGACGGGAGCGAAGCTGCCAGGACCGGTAAACGCATTCGTGCGGTACTGTCCCATCAATACGCGCAAATTCTGGCTTTCTGTGGCGACAGCGCAGCCGCCATTGACCAGTTGTCCGCGCAGGTGAACACGCCCGCTCTCCACCATTACCGGCTGCGCAATGACGGGCGACATCAAAACAAGCCCCGCTAGCGCCGCGCCTTTCCTTATCATCTGCTATGTTCTCTATTTATCCCCGATAGCCTCTTCCGTTGAGGCGCCTCCCTTCCCTGGCGTTCCCTGACGGGATTATTCGTATTTCATGATAAAGGTGGCGTCGGCATTAGCCTGGCCTGGCGTCGTGGCGGCGGCGGTTGCCTTATAGCGTGCGGTAAAACGCAGCGTATTGGTGCCTTCAACCAGCGACTGCTTCGCCGAGAAGGTCGCGCCGTCCGGCTTCAACGGTGAAGAGGTATTATCAAGAATCTCAATCCCGACGCCGGTTGCGGTAGTGCTATTGTCCGCAGAGGAGACAGCCAGCAAATTAGGGTTGGTGTTATCTGCCTGACCAGAGAAAGCCACGGCAGCGGTGGCCGCCACTTTCGGATCGCAGTCATTCAGGACGATGGAGAAAGGCACCTGCGCAGTCGTATTACCAATCGCCGTAAAGCTGGCGGTACGGTATTGACCCAGCGTCACCGTTTGATCGGCGGATTTAGTGCTGACGGCACAGGCTGCATTAACCAGTTTACCTTCGAAATGAATAGTACCGCCACTCACGCTCACCGGAGTAGGATCAGCCGCAACCGCTGCGCCAGCGACAAACATCAGACTCGCAATAGTAGAGGTCATTAATTTATGTTTCATGGATTTCCCTTGAATTACACACACCCGGTTTCGGCATCCTGTCGGCTCCGTTTGAATTATTATCGACATAGCATGTCAGAAAAGTTATCTCTGATTTCCCTTGAATTACACACACCCGGTTTCGGCATCCTGTCGGCTCCGTTTGAATTATTATCGACATAGCATGTCAGAAAAGTTATCTCTGCATCCTGTAAAGATAGATATCGCAGATTAATTAGTTTTCTGTTTCTCCCCTGAGTATCAGACGCAGTAATTAATCTTGGCGAATATGACATTTCGTCACGGTAATAAATTAAACATTTCGCTAAATAAAAAATAGCCGCAAACTCTTTTAATGACCTAAGTTAATTCTTATTGGGATATAAGAAGGGTCTAATCTTATTTTGTATAAAATGTCGCATTATGCCGCCCGATGCTATTAACGACGAGGGATTACGGTAACCATAGCCAGGGTGATGAATTGTTTCTTTTTGGTTAATCATGGCGCGCTTACTGGTCACGTCTCAGCATCGGCAACGAACGGGGGAGACGTCGCGTTTGCATCGGAAACACAAACGTTAACTGACAGCGAGGCCCGCTTCTGACAAAATAGCGTTATCCCCTTTGACTTGAAGTAACAGATGGAATCTTCTCTCTGATGGCAGCAAAGATTATTGACGGTAAAACGATTGCGCAGCAGGTGCGATCTGAGGTTGCTCAAAAAGTTCAGGCACGCGTCGCAGCAGGTCTTCGCGCTCCCGGCCTGGCTGTGGTGTTGGTCGGCAGCAATCCGGCCTCACAGATTTATGTCGCAAGCAAACGTAAAGCGTGCGACGAAGTGGGATTCGTCTCCCGCTCCTATGACCTGCCAGAAACCACCAGCGAAGCCGAACTGCTGGCGCTTATCGATACTCTGAATGCAGATAACACGATCGACGGTATTCTGGTGCAGTTGCCTTTACCGGCAGGCATCGACAACGTTAAAGTGCTGGAGCGTATCGCGCCAGATAAAGACGTAGACGGTTTTCATCCTTATAATGTCGGTCGTCTGTGCCAGCGTGCGCCGCGCCTGCGTCCCTGTACGCCTCGCGGTATAGTGACCCTGCTTGAGCGTTACAACATTGATACCTACGGCTTGAATGCGGTGGTCATTGGCGCGTCCAATATCGTTGGACGCCCAATGAGCATGGAGCTGCTGCTGGCTGGCTGTACGACTACCGTTACGCACCGCTTTACCAAAGATCTGCGTCACCATGTCGAGCATGCTGATTTGCTCATTGTCGCCGTAGGTAAACCGGGCTTTATTCCCGGCGAATGGATTAAAGAAGGCGCAATTGTGATTGATGTCGGTATTAACCGTCTGGAAAATGGCAAGGTCGTTGGCGACGTCGTGTTTGACGAAGCCGCGGCGCGCGCGTCATACATCACGCCAGTACCGGGCGGCGTCGGCCCGATGACGGTCGCCACGCTTATCGAAAACACGCTGCAGGCGTGCATTGAATATCACGATCCACAAGGAAAATAATATGGCGACATTCTCCTTAGGCAAGCACCCGCACGTAGAGCTGTGCGATCTGCTCAAGCTGGAAGGCTGGAGCGAAAGCGGCGCGCAGGCGAAAATCGCCATTGCCGACGGGTTGGTGAAGGTTGATGGCGCGGTTGAAACGCGTAAACGCTGCAAAATTGTCGCCGGGCAAACCGTTAGCTTTGAAGGCCAAAGTGTGAACGTCGTGGCCTGATACAGAGTGCCGGATAGCAACGCAAAGCGTCTTATCCGGCCTGATTACGCTGTCTTTTCAGATAATCATCCACTTAATCCTCTGCGTTCCAACTGCTAGCATGGTTATTTCCCTGAGAACCATCGCTATGCCTACCGTTATCACCCACGCCGCCGTTCCCCTGTGTCTTGGCGCAGGCTTAGGCCTGAAAGTTATCCCTCCTCGCCTGCTGTTTGCCGGTGTTGTGCTGGCGATGCTCCCCGATGCCGACGTGCTGGCCTTTAAATTTGGCATCGCCTACGGCAACGTATTTGGCCATCGTGGATTTACCCATTCTTTACTTTTCGCATTCGTCCTCCCCCTGTTGTGCGTACTCGCGGGACGACGATGGTTTCGAGCTGGGCAGGTGCGCTGCTGGCTGTTTTTAACCGTTTCATTGTTGTCGCACAGCCTGCTGGATTCGATCACCACGGGTGGGAAAGGCGTCGGATGGCTGTGGCCGTGGTCAGATGAACGTTTTTTTGCGCCCTGGCAGGTGATTAAAGTCGCGCCGTTCGCGCTTTCAAGCTACATCACACCGTATGGACATCAGGTCATTCTCTCAGAATTGCTGTGGGTGTGGTTGCCGGGAAGTATTTTAGTGTTATTTCTATGGGTACTTAAAACGCATATTAAAAGGAATCAATATGAATAAAATGACATTCGCCGCCGCGGTCATCTGTTTCTCATTTTCCCACGCCAGCTATAGCGAAGAAATGTCTGCCACTGGATGGTATGCGGCATCGTCTGCGGTTGTCAGCGTGGGCAGTTCCGCACTGGTTAGCGGAATTATACTCTCCCCCGTACTGCTGCCGCTCAACCTGAGCATTGGATCTGTTGTCGAAAATAAAAAGCAAAAAACCGCGCTGTTAACCACTAAGTCCCCCGATAACAAAGACATTAAAATGCAAGTTCCGCTAAATGTCGTCAAAGAAGGCAACCTCAAAGCAGGTGATAAAGTCACTCTGGAAAAAACGCAGGAAGGCACCGGCGCTTATTTGAAAAAAGAGGGCAAAGTCCTTGCCCATATGGTAAATCAGGACGACGCAGGACTTTCCAGCAACCAGACGGTACTGGCCAAATGAAGCGGTTCGCGTTTGCCCTGTGGCTCAGCGCAATCTCGCTCAACGCTTATGCAGACAGTGCTAACTGTCACCAAAAAGCAAACACGCCGGAGAGCATCGCAGCGACAATGGATCAGGCGCTACAGCTCAAACAACAGCTTAACAGTCAATCCGATCCGGTCGTCATTCTGGTTCGCCAGGGGCAAGATATGTCGAGCCGACATTTAACCTGGTCACATGCTGGCTATGCCATGCGCCAGCCAAACGGAGACTGGCGGGTTTACCATAATCTGAATACTTGCGGAACCGCTGAATCAGCGCTCTATATACAAGGTCTGTATGAGTTTCTGGCTGATGACCTGGTGAATCAGAGCATTGCCGTTTTGCGCCCGCGTTCAGATATCGCGACGGCATTACAAACGCTCTTACATAGCGCTATCAAACTCAATCTCTTCCACAGTCCCCGCTATAACCTGATTGCATGGCCTTTTTCCGGCCCTTATCAGAATTCGAATGGCTGGCTTCTCGAAGTGTTTGCGCGAGCAAACGATGCGCAGATTTGGTCACGTAATGATGCCCGCCGCTGGTTGCAGCTTCAGGGTTATCAACCCTCTATCGTTAGTGCTGGCGCTTTTGAACGATTAGGCGCAAAACTGTTCACCCCCAACGTTTTCACCGACGATCAGCCAGCAGAATTGCTGCGAAAAGGAAATGTGGGGCTAAACAGCGGCGACAGCGTCATCCGCTTTATTGCCCGTTACAGCCGGGCAATACCCGGGTGTGAACATCAGAATCTGGGGGAGTCGGTGTGTGTTTATCTTTCGCCCGGTGCGAAAAAATAAAAAACAGGCCGTTCTATGCAAATAGAGCGGCCTGTAAAAGCGCTTACTTACGCCGCCAGGTGGTGCCCTGCGGGCCATCTTCCAGAATAATACCCATTTCAGCGAGACGATCGCGCGCCGCGTCCGCCGCCGCCCAGTCTTTCGCTTTACGGGCATCCAGACGCTGTTGAATCAAGGCTTCAATTTCCGCAACTTCACCATCATCCGCCTGCGCGCCGCTTTGCAGGAAAACATCCGGCTCCTGCTCCAGCAGTCCCAGCACGCCGGAAATCTTCCGCAGATGAGACGCCATCGCATTCGCGGCGGTCATATCTTCGCCCTTCAGACGGTTGACTTCACGCGCCATATCAAACAGGACGGAGTAGGCTTCCGGGGTATTGAAATCGTCATTCATCGCCTCCACGAAACGCGCTTCAAACGCCTCGCCGCCCGCCGGGGCCGCTGATTTATCCGTTCCACGCAATGCGGTGTATAACCGCTCCAGCGAGGCGCGCGCCTGCTTGAGGTTCTCTTCGCTGTAGTTCAGTTGGCTACGGTAATGCCCGGACATCAGGAAGTAGCGCACGGTTTCCGCATCGTAGTATTTCAGCACGTCGCGCACGGTAAAGAAGTTGCCCAGCGATTTGGACATCTTCTCGCGATCCACCATCACCATACCGGAGTGCATCCAGTAGTTGACGTATTCGCCGTCATGCGCGCAGGTAGACTGGGCAATCTCGTTTTCATGGTGCGGGAACATCAGATCGGAACCGCCGCCGTGAATATCAAAATGGTTGCCCAACTGCTTGCAGTTCATCGCCGAACATTCAATGTGCCAGCCCGGACGCCCTTCGCCCCACGGCGACGGCCAGCTCGGCTCGCCCTCTTTCGACATTTTCCACAGCACGAAGTCCATCGGGTTACGCTTCACGTCAACGACATCCACGCGCGCGCCCGCCTGAAGCTGCTCAAGATCCTGACGGGAAAGCTGCCCATAAGTCGGATCGGTCGGTACATCGAACATCACATCGCCGTTATCCGCCACATAGGCGTGTCCTTTCTCGATTAAGGTGCGGGTGAGCTCGATAATTTCCTGAATATGGTGCGTCGCACGCGGCTCGCTGTCCGGACGCAGAATATTCAGCGCGTCGAAGTCCTGATGCATTTCCGCAATCATTCTGTCGACCAGCGCGACAAAACTTTCGCCATTTTCATTGGCGCGTTTAATAATTTTATCGTCGATATCGGTAATGTTACGCACATACTTCAGCTTATAACCGAGAAAACGCAAATAGCGCGCGACAACGTCAAAAGCGACAAACGTGCGTCCGTGGCCAATGTGGCAGAGATCGTAAACGGTGATACCACACACGTACATGCCGACTTCCCCGGCATGAATGGGTTTGAATTCCTCTTTTTGGCGCGTCAGTGTATTAAAAATTTTTAACATCGAAGATTCCGTATAGACGTGTGTGGGTAATAATCTCCGTATGATACATATTATTCGTAATCGAAGCAGCACACTTTGCAAGGTGATCGCAGCTTACGGTTATGCTATAACAAGCCCCTATATGTGCCCCATTGCGGGCTAAAGCACCACTCTCTTGGAACAGGATGCAAAAATGGTTACTTTCCACACTAATCACGGCGATATCGTAATCAAAACCTTTGATGATAAAGCGCCTGAAACAGTTAAAAACTTCCTGGACTACTGCCGCGAAGGTTTTTACAACAACACCATTTTCCACCGTGTGATTAACGGTTTTATGATTCAGGGCGGCGGCTTTGAGCCGGGCATGAAACAGAAAGCCACCAAAGAGGCGATCAAAAACGAAGCCAACAATGGTCTGAAAAATACCCGTGGTACGCTGGCAATGGCACGTACTCAGGCGCCACATTCGGCTACCGCGCAATTCTTCATCAACGTGGCAGACAACGACTTCCTGAACTTCTCCGGCGAAAGTCTGCAGGGCTGGGGCTACTGCGTCTTTGCGGAAGTTGTAGAAGGTATGGACGTGGTAGATAAAATCAAAGGCGTCGCCACTGGCCGTAGCGGTATGCACCAGGACGTACCAAAAGAAGACGTCATCATTGAAAACGTGACCGTCAGCGAGTAATCGTGGCGACACTGTTTATTGCAGACTTGCATCTGCAAACGGAAGAACCGGCGATCGTCGCCGGTTTTCTGCGTTTTTTAGCCGTAGAAGCCCGCCAGGCCGACGCGCTGTATATTCTTGGCGATCTCTTCGAGGCCTGGATTGGCGACGACGACCCCAACCCGCTACATCGTGAAATGGCCGTTGCCATTAAATCGCTGGTTGATTCCGGCGTCCCCTGCTTCTTTATTCATGGTAATCGCGACTTCCTGATTGGCAAACGCTTTGCCCGCGAAAGCGGCATGACGCTACTGCCGCAGGAAAAAGTGCTCGACCTGTATGGCCGCAATGTGTTGATTATGCACGGCGATACGCTCTGTACCGATGATGCCGGATATCAGGCGTTTCGCGCCAAAGTCCATAATCCGTGGGTTCAACGGCTGTTCCTTACCCTGCCGCTGTTTATCCGCCGCCGTATCGCCGCCAGAATGCGCGCCGGCAGTAAAGCCGCCAACAGCAGCAAATCGCTGGATATTATGGACGTCAATGCGCAGACCGTCGTCGCCGAAATGGAAAAACACCGCGTACAGTGGCTGATTCACGGTCACACCCACCGCCCGGCGGTGCATGAACTTTCCGCCAACGACCAGCCCGCGTTCCGCGTGGTGTTAGGCGCATGGCATCATGAAGGTTCAATGGTAAAAGTCACGCCGGATAACGTGGAGTTAATCGCCTTCCCCCTGTAAATGTTCGTCGAATCGTCCGTTACGGCGCACACGCAACCGTTTTCCTTGCCTGATTATCATGCTATTCTCTGACACCTCAAAAGCAGCGTGTCCCGCACCACAGGAGTTTTAAGACGCATGTCTTCCCGCAATAATCCGGCGCGTGTCGCCATCGTGATGGGGTCCAAAAGCGACTGGGCTACCATGCAATTCGCCGCCGAAATTTTTGAAATTCTGGATGTCCCGCACCATGTAGAAGTGGTTTCCGCCCATCGCACCCCCGATAAGCTGTTCGGCTTCGCCGAAACGGCGGAAGAGAACGGATATCAAGTGATTATTGCCGGCGCGGGCGGCGCGGCGCACCTGCCGGGAATGATTGCGGCAAAAACGCTGGTCCCGGTACTCGGCGTGCCGGTACAAAGCGCTGCGCTAAGCGGCGTGGATAGCCTCTACTCCATCGTGCAGATGCCGCGCGGCATTCCGGTGGGTACGCTGGCGATCGGTAAAGCCGGTGCCGCTAACGCCGCCCTGCTCGCCGCGCAGATTCTGGCGCAACACGACGCGGAACTGCATCAGCGCATTGCCGACTGGCGCAAAGCGCAAACCGATGAAGTTCTGGAAAATCCCGATCCGCGGGGGACGCTATGAAGCAAGTTTGCGTTCTCGGCAACGGGCAACTGGGCCGAATGCTGCGCCAGGCGGGCGAACCGCTGGGTATCGCCGTCTGGCCGGTTGGTCTGGATGCAGAGCCTACCGCCGTGCCGGTACAGCAGAGCGTCATTACCGCAGAGATTGAGCGCTGGCCGGAAACCGCGCTTACCCGCGAGCTGGCGCGCCACCCGGCATTCGTCAATCGCGATGTATTTCCGATCATCGCCGACCGTCTGACACAAAAACAGCTTTTCGATAAACTGGGACTCGCGACCGCGCCGTGGCAGCTGCTGACCAGCGCCGACGAGTGGTCCGGCATCTTTGACCGTCTGGGCGAACTGGCGATTATTAAGCGTCGCGTTGGCGGCTACGACGGTCGCGGGCAGTGGCGTCTACGCGCGGACGAAACCGGGCAACTGCCGGATGACTGCTATGGCGAATGTATTGTTGAGCGCGGTATCCATTTTTCCGGCGAAGTGTCGTTAGTCGGCGCGCGCGCTCATGACGGCAGTACCGTGTTTTACCCGCTAACGCACAATTTGCATCAGGACGGCATCTTGCGGACCAGCGTCGCGTTCCCACAGGCGAACGCCGAACAGCAGGAGCAGGCGGAATCGATGCTGTCAGCAATTATGCAGGCGCTGAACTACGTCGGCGTAATGGCGATGGAATGTTTTATCACGCCGGAAGGCCTGTTAATCAATGAACTGGCGCCGCGCGTGCATAACAGCGGACACTGGACGCAAAATGGCGCCAGCATCAGTCAGTTTGAATTGCATTTGCGCGCGATTACCGGCCTGCCGTTGCCCGCGCCGGTGATTAACGCCCCGTCGGTGATGATCAACCTGATCGGCAGCGAGCTGAATTACGACTGGCTGAAGCTGCCGCTGGTACATCTGCACTGGTATGATAAAGCGGTACGTCCGGGGCGAAAAGTCGGCCATCTGAATCTGACCGACAGCGATACGTCACGTCTTAGCGCCACCCTGGAAGCGCTCTCTCCGCTCCTGCCGGGCGAATACGCCAGCGGCATTATCTGGGCGCAAAGTAAGCTTAAATAAACAGCGTGGGCGGCGCATTCTCTGTCGCCGCCCGTCGCGATCACAGACGGATGCAGGTTCCCGCCCTGCCCGCCAGGGTATCGTCAATACGCGATAATGCGCCAATCCATGCCGGCTTTCCGCACCGCTTCACATACCCGCTTACCGCGGTCACCTTCGGCCCCATCGCGCCATCGGCTTTGGCAAACGGCGCCAGCTCATCGGGCGAAGCCTGACGAATAGCGCGCTGCTGCGGCGTTCCCCAATGTTCATACACCGCATCCGCATCCGTCAAAATGATCAGACCATCGGCCGCTATCTGCTCCGCCAGCAATGCCGCCGCCAGGTCTTTATCTATCACCGCCTCGACCCCTTCGCCCTCGCCGGCAACAGGTACCCCGCCACCGCCGCTGCAAATCACCACATGGCCCTCTTTTAGCAATAACTCAATAGCGGCGCTTTCGATAATCTGACGCGGCGCCGGGGAAGCGACGACACGGCGCAGATATTTTCCATCACGTTTCATATGCCAGCCATAAGTCGCTTCCAGCGCCATTTGCTCTTCTGGCGAATAAACGGGACCAATAAACTTTTCCGGTTCAAGAAAAGCAGGATCGTCCGCCGATACCTTTATTCGCGTTAATACTGTAGTCACCGGCGGCATATCGGGTTCAAGCGCCAGACGCTGCGCCAGCATATAGCCGATCATGCCCTGACTCTCCGCCACCAGCACATCCAGCGGATAAGGCTCAACGGCTTTCCAGGCAAGGTTCTGTAAAGCCAACAGGCCGACCTGGGGGCCATTGCCATGTACTATCGCCAGCCGATACGAACGGGCAAGTCGCGCCAGCGCAGGCACCGCGTCGGCAATATTGCGATATTGATTCTCTGCCGTTAGCGCTTCTCCGCGCTGCAATAATGCGTTGCCGCCAAGAGCAACTACCAACGTTTTCATTCCCTATCCTTTTACTATTTGTTGTCCAAGCCAGAACCCCAGCAGCGTATCCGCGCCCGAGGTGTGCCCCAGCGCCAGCAGTCCGTCAATCGCCGTTTCTGTGCGAGCATCTCGTCGCAGCGCATGAATAAAGTGGAGTAAAGGCGACGCGAAATAACCCATAGCCGCATAGCGTAAATAACTGACGCTCACGAGCGTCGTCGCCCGATCAAGGCTGCCGGATTGGGCAAAAAAATTACGCCCGGCGCGTTCATCTATGGCGCCAAAATACCAGGCCGCCAGCAACATTCCCGTCAGCGTGTCGTCATGACTGGGCGTTAAGCCCGGCCCTTTACCCAGCCATAGCCGCCAGTCAGTCGCAGCACCTGCAAGCGCCGACTGAAAGCAGTGACAAAACTGGCGAAGTTCCGGACATAGAGGCTGAGCTGCGGCGACGGTTAACGGCCCAAACAGTCCCGTCTCCTCACTACGCTGCATGTACGTCGCGTTAAGACGCGGCGACGCAAGATAGCGTGGAACCCGCAGCGAACAGCGCCTCTCCGGCTCGCATAAAAGAAACTCGCCAATCTGAATACCGGCAGCGGTTGACTGCGGTTTTTCGCCATCGGTGAGCACATCGCGCAATGCGTCAAAATCGCCGCCGCGCAGTATCCACCCTCCCGGACTGAAGCCGCTCCCCCGACGGTGAAGCGTTAATAACTCACCGCTTTTCGCCACAAAATTAATAGAGCGACGCCATACCCCTGACATCTGCCAGGGTTGCCGATAATCCGCCGATTGTCGGCTTGCCATAAGAGGATGGATACGTTTCATGAGACGCTCTCTTAACTTACGCCCATGCTTTCCGCCAGCGCTTCCAGCGCCTGCTCGAAACAGGCCAGCGGCGCACGGACGGTTCCCGCGCCAATCTGGCCAATCCCCGCCTCTTTATGCGCGATACCCGTGTTAATCAGCGGCGTAATTCCGGTCTCGACCACGCGGCGGATATCCAGTCCCAGACAGGCCCCCTGAAAATCCCAGCCGGGGATTTGTAGCTGCATGTTGCGTTCGAGATAAATTTCAGCCATCTCTTCAGAAACAGATTTCGCCGCTTCCATTCCCCCGGCACCGACAAAACGCGTTACGCCAGGCGCGGCAATCATCGCAGCGCCGCCAATACCAAACGTTTCAGTAATGGCGCTGTCGCCCATGTCCGGGTTGGCCTGATCCTGCGAAAAACCGGTAAAAAATAGCCCCTGCGGCGTATTAACAGGCGCGGTGAACCAACGGTCGCCCAGACCGCTAACCCGAATGCCAAACATATCGCCATTACGGGTCATCGCCGTCACAATACTGCCGGCGCGAATCTGCGCGCCCGCGTCCATGGCGGCTTTACAGTAGGCCATCGCCAGATTAAGGAAGAATTGATCGGTGACGCTCAGAAAATCCATCACTTCCGCTATCTGCTGCTTATCATGTTCCAGACGGGCGATATGCGGCGCCAACGTGCGCATCAGCAATGCGGAAGAAGCGATATTGCGCTGGTGGAATTCATCTCCCATCGTAATGCCCTGCGCCATCATTGCGGTCAGGTCGAGCCCCCGCTCCAGACGTCCCAGCGCCGCGCTTAATACCGGCATCAGCACATCACGCATCCAGCGCAAACGTTGCTGAACATCCTCGCCATAGGCGCCGAAACGCATCACTTTGCCGATCCCTTCGTTGAGATTGCAGTACGCGCGATTGCCGTCGGTGATATTTTCCACGACCAGCATCGGCATACTGGCTGACGTAATACCGCCCATCGGCCCCACGGCGTTAACGTGATGGCAGGGAATAAAGTTGACCTTTCCCTGCTCTAACAGCGCGAGCGCGCTCATTTCATCTTTGGCCCATCCTTCAAACAGGCATGCGCCGATACAGGCGCCTTTCATCGGGCCGGTCATCTCTTGCCAACGCATCGGCGGCCCGGCATGAAGAAGCGTTTTCCCCTGATTGAGCACGCTAATTAATGAAGAAGCTGGCTTCACATCCAGCCAGTGCGGACGTGCGCGACGAATTTGTTCGATGACTGCAGCGTTGGCTTGCGCCACTGATGTAAACATGGGAACCCCTTATTGCAAACGTTCTAACAGACGAGCCAGTTTTTTATTACCGCCAGCGACAGGCGCCCACTGGTAGTGCACCACGGGCATACCGGCAGCCTGTAAATCCAGCGCGAAGCTACGTAACCCGGCATTAATCACCGCCACCGCTTCCAGTAACCGGGGGGCTGATGGATGAGTAGAAGAGAGAGTGGGTCGAATCAGTTCCGCGGCCAACAGAGTGGCTTCGGGAAGGGAATCCACTACCGTGATGCCGGCATCTTCGAGCGCGGCGATTTGTTGCGAGCGGCACTGAGGATCGCGTTCCGTTCCGGTGACGGTTGCGATGGCGAACAGCGGCTGGTCTCTGGCGCGTGCGTCGCATGCCTTCTGCCAGGCCTGAATCAGCGATGCGGCGGGATCGGCGGTCGCGCCAAAACCAATGACGACGTCCACTAATAACACGCGTACCTGCGGCTGTGCGCCAAGCCCGGCGATAAGCTGATTACGTAACGCCGGGTCAATCATCGGATGTGGTCGCCCAACGGTATAAAAGTCATCGCCCAGATCGATAATCTGGTGGCCGTCAGCGTCAAGCATCATGCCATGGTGATGTTCCGTATCCGCCGCGACGCCCAGATAGCCGGCCAGCAGCCCCGCCGCTTCCGCCGCCAGCGTTCCGCCGGTATAGAGGCCACGAATCACGCCGCCTGTTGAAACCATTTCTTTACGCTGCGACGTCACGCGAGACAATAAACATGCCAGGCGGGCGGCTTCATCCAGCGTCGAGGCAAACCAGACGTTTCCCTCACGCGCAACGGGAGAGGAAAACCCTAAGAACAGCGCTACAACGGGTTTCCCGGTGGCTTTCATCGCCGCGATAATATGCTGACGAACCGCATCGGCAGGCGGTTTGGAGACAAAGGCCAGCACCTGGCTCTTTTCATCCGCGCTGAGTATCTCCAGTGCCGTTAGCGCGCTGATCCCGCCGACCTCGGCGCTCAAATCGCGTCCGCCAAGCCCGATGGCATGGGTAATCCCTTCCCCCGCCAGCGCAATCTGTGAACAGAGCTCCTGAATACCGGTGCCGGAAGCGCCAATCACCCCGATGTTGCCCTCTGGCATGACGTTAGCGAAAGCCAGCGGCGTATTGGCGATCATAGCGGTGCCGCAATCCGGCCCCATGACCAGCAGTCCTTTATCACGCGCCCGGCGTTTTAGTCTGATTTCATCGTCCAGCGTGACATTATCGGAGAAGATCATCACGTTCAACGAACGATCCAGCGCCTGCTCTGCCAGTTCCGCCGCATATTCGCCGGCCACCGATACCAGCGCCAGATTCGCCTCTGGCAGTTTCTGACAGGCGCTTTCCCAGCGTCTGACCTGGATTAACGACTGGCTGCCGCTGCTTCCCTGCGCCAACTGCTGCAATGCTTCTTCGAGCTGTTGCACAATCACCTGCGTAATGCCGTCATCTACCGCTTCGGTACGAATCGCCACGCAAATGTCATTGGGCGTAGCGCCATGAAAATCGTCATGCCAGAAACCGGTAGTTTCCAGCAGCGACTTATTCGCAGGCGTTCCCATCATTACCGATACATCATCAACATTTTCGGACTCACTCAGCTTTCGAGAAATAATCATTAAGCTGACAGAGTCCTGAAAACACCCTTTTTTAATAAAGGCGTGGATCATAACAACTCCTTAATAATTGCACCCATTGCAATTGCACGAGCAGTGTTAATGTGCGCTTCACGGTATATATCCGGGAGGGTAAATAGAGTGATTAACGTCACATCAAATTTATTAACAAAAGAATTCAAACAACGGCTAAAGGATTAGTTATGATTTTCTAAAAAAGCTTTTTATTTAAGCAAAAAGTTAAAAACCGCCTGATTATCAAATAAATTCTAATTATATTTTTTTGCCTGTCTGGATCACATAATCATTTTATTTTCCCGGTATGTTAATCGCAGTCATGCTTCACACCGTCGTTAAAAAGGAAGACAGATGAAAATCAGTCGGGAAACACTCCATCAGCTTATCGAAAATAAGCTTTATAAAGCCGGACTAAAACGTGAGCACGCCGCCATCGTCGCCGACGTACTGGTTTATGCAGATGCCAGAGGTATTCACTCACATGGCGCCGTACGCGTTGAATATTATGCCGAACGAATTTCAAAAGGCGGCACCAACCGGGAGCCGACGTTCCGCATTGAGAATACCGGTCCCTGTACGGCGATACTGCATGCCGATAATGCTGCCGGACAGGTCGCAGCCAAAATGGGAATGGAGCATGCTATTGAAATAGCCAAAAAAAATGGCGTCGCGGTTGTCGGCATTAGCAGAATGGGCCATAGCGGCGCCATCTCTTATTTCGTCCGCCAGGCTGCTCGCGAAGGCCTGATTGGTCTGTCTATCTGTCAGTCCGATCCTATGGTCGTGCCGTTTGGCGGGGCGGATATTTACTATGGCACTAATCCGCTGGCCTTTGCCGCGCCGGGCGAAGGCGATGACATCATTACCTTTGATATGGCCACCACCGTGCAGGCCTGGGGAAAAGTCCTCGATGCACGGTCTCGCAATGAGTCCATTCCGGAGAGTTGGGCCGTCGATAAAAACGGCGCGCCGACACATGATCCTTTTGCCGTCAATGCGTTATTACCCGCCGCAGGCCCGAAAGGTTACGGCCTGATGATGATGATCGATATTTTGTCCGGCATTCTGCTGGGGCTGCCGTTTGGCCGCCAGGTCAGTTCGATGTATGAAGATTTACACGCCGGACGCAATTTAGGACAACTTCATCTGGTCATTAATCCGGCGTTCTTTTCTTCCTGTGAATTATTCCGCAAACATATTAGTCAGACCATGCAGGAACTCAATGCCGTGAAGCCCGCCCCCGGTTTTAAACAGGTTTATTATCCTGGACAGGATCAGGATATTAAACAGAAAAATGCCGATATGAATGGTATCGATATTGTTGATGATATTTATCAATATCTGATTTCCGATGCCCTCTATCTCAAGTCATACGAAACAAAAAATCCCTTTGCCCAATAATTATTGAAACAGGAATTTTCTATGATAAAGCATTTTCGCCACGCGATAGAAGAAACATTGCCCTGGCTCTCTTCCATTGGAGCCGATCCTACGGGTGGAATGACGCGTTTACTTTATTCGCCTGAGTGGCTGGAAACACAGCAGCAGTTTAAAAAGCGAATGGCAGAAAGCGGTCTGGAAACACGCTTTGATGACGTCGGAAATTTATATGGCCGCCTTTGCGGCACACAATTTCCGGAGCAGGTGATTTTAAGCGGTTCGCATATTGATACGGTCGTCAACGGCGGCAATCTGGACGGGCAATTCGGCGCGCTTGCCGCCTGGCTGGCGATCGACTGGCTAAAAGCGGCCTACGGCGCGCCGCTGCGCACCGTCGAGGTAGTATCAATGGCTGAGGAAGAAGGCAGCCGTTTCCCTTACGTTTTTTGGGGCAGCAAGAACATTTTTGGCCTGGCGAATCCTGAAGAGGTACGCCATATCCAGGACGCCAAAGGCACAGGCTTTGTCGACGCTATGCAGGCGTGCGGATTTACCCTTCCCGCCGCGCCGCTCGCCGCGCGAACCGATATCCGCGCCTTTGTTGAATTGCATATTGAGCAAGGCTGCGTTCTGGAGAGCAACGGACAGTCGATTGGCGTCGTCAACGCCATCGTCGGGCAACGTCGCTACACGGTGACGCTCAACGGCGAGTCCAACCATGCAGGCACAACGCCAATGGGCTATCGTCGCGATACGGTGCATGCCTTCAGTCGTATTTGCAGTCAGTCCATTGAAAAAGCCAAACAGCATGGCGATCCCCTGGTATTAACGTTCGGCAAAGTTGAGCCGCAGCCGAATACGGTCAATGTTGTCCCTGGAAAAACCACATTTACAATCGATTGCCGGCATACGGACGCCGCGGTACTTCGCGAATTTACCGAACAGTTGGAAAACGATATGCGCGCCATCTGCGATGAAATGGATATCAGCATCGATATCGATTTGTGGATGGACGAAGCGCCGGTGCCGATGAACGCCGAACTGGTCGCGGCCCTCACCAGGCTGTGTGAAACCGAACAACTGAACTATCGCATAATGCATAGCGGCGCAGGTCATGACGCGCAAATTTTCGCGCCGCGCGTCCCTACCTGTATGATTTTCGTCCCCAGCATTAATGGTATCAGCCATAACCCGGCGGAACGTACCAACATTAATGATCTTGCTGAAGGGGTCAAAACTCTGGCATTAATGCTGCATCAACTTGCCTGGCAAAAATAAGGAGCCATCAATGGGATATCTGAATAACGTCACGGGTTACCGCGATGATTTACTAGCGAACCGCGCCATTGTGAAACACGGTAACTATGCGCTCTTAACGCCGGACGGTCTGGTGAAAAATATTATTCCCGGCTTTGAAAACTGTGACGTCACAATCCTTTCGACGCCGAAGCTGGGTGCTTCTTTCGTCGATTATCTGGTCACCTTACATCAGAATGGCGGCAACCAGCAGGGCTTTGGCGGCGAGGGGATTGAAACTTTTCTCTATGTCATTACGGGAAATATTGAAGCTAAAGCAGAAGGAAAAACATTCTCTTTAACTCAGGGCGGATACCTCTATTGTCCACCGGGCGAGATGATGACCTTTAGCAACGCTCAAACGGAAGACAGCCAGCTATTTTTATATAAACGCCGCTATACTCCTGTCGAGGGGCATGCCCCGTGGTTGGTTTCCGGCAATGCCAGCCAGCTGGAGCGTATTCATTATGAAGGCATGGAAGATGTTATTCTGCTGGATTTCCTGCCTAAAGAGCTGGGCTTCGATATGAATATGCATATTCTGTCTTTCGAACCGGGCGCCAGCCACGGCTATATTGAAACCCACGTCCAGGAACATGGCGCTTATATCCTTTCCGGCCAGGGGGTTTATAACCTCGACAACAACTGGGTGCCGGTGAAAAAAGGCGACTACATCTTCATGGGCGCTTATTCCCTGCAGGCCGGATACGGTGTAGGTCGTGGCGAAGCATTCAGCTACATCTACTCCAAAGACTGTAACCGCGACGTTATGATTTAACGGCGGGCAGCCCTCCTGATTATTTTTAATTTAGCTATGTTGGATTTTGCCACGGTGAGAACCGTGGCTTTTTTTATGCTTAACGAGTCCCGATATCCTGGCCAAGTTTGATGACGCGGGCAATATTACAGGCGCTGTGGTAGAGATTTTGTTCACCGTTCGCCAGAACTTCCGACAAAGGCGCCAGCCGCGGCAAAATACTGAATACTGCATCAATACCGTGGCGATGGACCACTTCCACGTCGTCGCCCAGTACGCCGGCAATGCCGATAACCGGGACGTGATGCCGTTTCGCCACTGACGCAACGCCTATCGGCGCTTTTCCTCCCGCCGTTTGCGAGTCGATTCGCCCTTCTCCGGTAATCACCAGCGAGGCCTCTTTTACCGCCTCCTCCAACTTCACCGCCTGCATAACAATCTCAATACCGGGCTTCATTTCCGCTTCCAGGAAGACGATAGCAGCAATCCCCATTCCTCCGGCCGCTCCACCGCCCGGTATTTGAGACATGTCGCGTCCGGTCAGGGCATGTAAAACACGGGCATAATTACGTAATCCATTTTCCAGCGTCTCAACCATTTCAGGCGTCGCCCCTTTCTGCGGACCGAATACCGCCGCCGCGCCGCGTGGCCCCACTAACGGGTTATCAACATCACAGGCGACCTCAATACGACACTCTGAAATTCGCGGATCGCACCCCTGCAGGTCAATGCTCGCCAGGCGCGATAAATTGCCCCCTCCGGCGCCAAGCGGCGTTCCCTGCGCGTCCAGAAAACGCACACCGAGCGCCTGCGCTACTCCCATTCCGCCATCCACCGTGGCGCTGCCGCCGATACCCAGAATAATATGGCGAATCCCCGCGTCCAGGGCGTGACGAATCAATTCGCCGGTGCCGAAACTGGATGCCAGCAGCGGATTACGCGCCTCGGGCGCCACCAGCATCAATCCGCTCGCCGCCGCCATTTCAATAATCGCCGTTTTGCCGTCGCCGGTCAGGCCATAAAATCCGTTTACTTTTTCCCCCATCGGCCCGCTAACGTCCACAGAAACCCGTTTCCCGCCGGTCGCTGCCACCATCGCGTCCACGGTTCCTTCCCCACCATCGGCGATCGGTAAACAGACATAGCGCGCATCAGGAAATACGGTTGAAAATCCCGCTTTAATAGCCTGACAGCATTTATCAGCACTTAAGCTCTCTTTAAATGAATCTGGCGCAATTACAATCTTCATCATGTCTCCTTGTTTTCTCACGTTATTTAATGCGTTCCCACGGAATAAGATTTTCCATAAGCACTGCCAGTAAGATTCCCACCAGTAATCCGTTGCTAAGCAGAGGACGAATCATCAGTGGAAGATCCTGTAAATAGACCGGAGGAAGCCCCATCAAAAAAATGCCGACAAAAAGCGGTAATGCCAGGCGATAAATATTCCGCGCGGTAAACGTAATTTGCTGGCTAAAAACCAAACCGGAATAAAGTAAAGGTAAATAAGAGACCAGCATAACGGCGCTGCTGATCGCCAGTGGAATAGCGCAAAATAAGCGGGTTAACGGCGTTATAATGGCAACCAGCAGACACAGCGCGCTACCGCAGATAAAGGATTTGCGAGAACTGTCGCCGGTTTGCGTTAATAAACCAATGGAAGACACAAAAGGCGAAAAAGGCACGACCGCGAAAGGCACCGTCACTAACGTCATCAGTCCGGAAATCATAAAGCTTCGGCGATAACGAGAACTGCCCGACCCTTGATGCGGATAAAAGATATCGGTACCGCGGATGGCGCCGTAAGTGTTGCTGATGTTGACTAACCCCGTCATCACCGCCGTCACAATAATACCCGGCATCAGCGTGCCGTGGCTGCCCAGCGGAAACCATCGCCAGCTTAATTCACCCGGCGGTAAGTGTGATGAAGGAAAGCATAACCGCCATAGCCCCCACCCGACCACGGTCCCTACCAGTAACGCGTAACGGGAGATACGCTGTTGTAGGAAAATAATCATCGCGAGGATAAAACACATCACCGCGACCGCCAACCCAAAGGGGGCCAATTTGATTCTGGCGCTGGTATCGGCAATGCCAAAAGGCAGCCCCAGCATGCCTTTAAAAAATATTGAGGTCAGCTGCGCGCCCAAAAGCAGCATGAAAAAAACCATCACCGCCGGCGTAAACAGGCGAGCCAGACGGTGTCCTAAGCCGCTAATGCCGATAAATATCGTCACCATCGCGGAGATCGCGATCCCGACCGACAGGCTGGAGGCGATATCGTTCAACGGCGTGCCGCGAGACGCCTCGCCAAGCGTAATCGTAAGAATAGCGCCCCACCACAGCCCTGTCGGCCCTTCCATAATGGCGCGGCGATGGCCGCAAAATGCCTGAACCAGGCAGGCCAACGCGGTGGTTAAAAAAGCGTATTGTGTGAGCATTAACAGGTCATCAGCGGGAAGATGAAAAGCGGACAGCAAGGTAGGGGGAACCACAACCGTGTTACAGAAAATAAAGAAAAACCACTGAAAGCCGGACAATACACTTTCGCGGTTAATAACAGGGAACATATCCACACCTTAAAATAGAGAATGCCCGTCGTGACGACGGGCATTAAATCACACCGGATTACTGCTGATGTTTAAGGATAAACTGACCTTTTGGCGGCACAGGGAAGCCATGCTCGATGTCATAAATAACATCGCCGCGCAAAATCGTTTTGGTAATACGCGCGCCAATAGTACGGCCAACATACGGACTGACTTTATGGCGATATTCCAGATCTTCATTTTTCAGAACATAGCTGCTGTCAGGCTGAATAAAGACCAGGTCAGCATCTTTGCCGGGGGCAATACGTCCTTTATGTTTCAGACCAAAAATATCGGCAGCGTTGGTCGCCATTAATTTGCCAAACATCGGCAACGACATACCGCGTTTTTGCACCGCTTCATCAAACATGACGTCCATGCAGTTTTGCAGTCCGGCAATTCCACCCCATGCTTGCATGATATTGCCTGCTTTCATTTCCGGAGGGCATGGAGAGTGGTCGGATACCAGGCAGTCGATTTCGCCGTTAAACAGTTTTTCCCACATCCCTTTCTGGTTTTCCTGGTCGCGAATTGGCGGAGAACATTTTGCCAGGGTGCCAATCTCTTCGAACTGATCGGTATCGAGGACAAAATAGTGCGGGCACGATTCACAGGTGACATCCTGACCTTCCTGACGCGCGCGCGTTACTTCCTCTACCCCCTCCGGGCTGCTGATATGGCAAACGTGCAGACGGCAACCTGCCGCTTTCGCCAGATACAGCACGCGACGAATGGCTTCCACTTCAGTAAATACCGGACGTGAGGCGACATAATCATGCGCCGTTACGCGTCCTTCGCGTTTAGCTTCTTCACCCAGCTCATCGCAAATCAGAGCATTTTCGCAATGTACCAGTACCGTCTGGTCCATTTCCCCCAGTTTTTGCGCGCCTTTGTAAAACTGCCAGTCATTAACGTCGCGAAAATCATTATCGATGCCACGATCGCCGCAGGTGGCGACAAAGCACTTGAAGCCGACAACGCCCACTTCGTCCAGCTCATGCAGCCGATCCAGGTTATAAGAAACCAAACCGCCCAACTGCGCGGCGTCGATAGTCAATTTACCTTTTGCCGCGTCAAACTTGAGTTCAATCGTCTCACGATCTACCGTCGCCGGCAGCTGATTGAGCGGCATCTCAATCATCGTGGTAATACCGCCTTTCGCCGCCGCGCGGGTACCGGTTTCATAGCCTTCCCAGTGGGTACGGCCCGGTTCAGAAATGTGGGTATGCGCGTCAACCATGCCCGGCGAAACGATCAATCCCGTCGCATCCAGCACATTTTTCGCTTCCCCCAGGTTTTCGCCAATCGCGGCGATTTTTCCGCCCTGGACGGCGATATCGATAACTCTCGCTTCGTTTTCTAAGATGACAGTACCGTTCTTAATAATTAAATCAAAAGACATAACAAACTCCTTGTATGGATACAGATAGTTTTTAAATAGCGCACACTTCATTAAATACGCTTAATGCTTTTTCAATATTTAACCTGCGAGTTTTTTCTCTCCTGTATTTTCAAAACCCGTGCGTTTCTTCAATAGCGCATAAGCAACGAACGCAACTATTACGCCTACAAACCAGGACACGCGGGATAAAGGCTCCATAAATGGTATAAACTTGCCGCCTAATGACAGAATGACTGCGACCAGGGTGACTGAAAATGCAGTCAGGTTAAATCCATTATCATAATATTTGTAATCACCGCTGGCGGTGTACAGCTCATCAAGATTAATTTTTCCACGCATTACCACAAAATAATGAGCTAACATTACGCCGATTACCGGGCCAAGCATACCGCCGATAATATCGAGGAACAGATAAATACTGTCCTGATTCTCCATTAATTTCCATGGGCAAATCAGTAGACTGATAATACTGGCAATCATTACGCCATTTTTATAGTTAAGCTTTGTCGGGGCAAGCGCCGCAATTTGATACCCCGCAGGTATAATATTACCGGTGGCGTTGGTTGAAATTGTCGTCATCAGAATCACCAGCACCGCAAAGAATGAAGCAAACAGGCTGTCCCAGCGCTGCACAATATCCAGCACGTTCCAGGTATCCATACCATAATGAATACTGGCTCCGGCAATAATGCACACGCTGGCTACGGCGAATAATATATACGCTACGATAAGCCCCAGTGTTTGTCCCAATGCCTGAGCGCGAAATGAATGCGCGTTTTGCGTGAAATCGGACGCACTCACTGCTGGCGCAGCCCAGACGGCGACTACGGCGTTAATCACCACCAGGAACAGAAAGCCGCTGTGCTCTGCTTTTTGCACGCCTGAAGGCAGATAGTCCAGAATCGGGCCAATGCCGACCAGCGATATTGCCCAAATAGCCATGCCGCCAAAGACAATGTAAATACATGGATTGAGAATAGCGGTAAATTTATTTAATACTTTACCACCGCCAAAACCGATGCCAACGTTAATAATCCAAAAAATTAGAAAAGTAATTAGTCCTGGCAGTGAAAGACCCAGCAGCTTGAAATCTCCGCCTAATGTCAGAAATCCTGGCCAGATCTTCCCAATCAAAATAAGAAATGCCAGCGATCCCGCGTAACACTGTAAGCCGAACCACATAATTGCCGCGATTCCCCCTCGCAATAATCCAGGGAATAGCGCGCCGCGGACGCCGTAAGAACCTCGCAATATCATAGCAAAAGGAACGCCATATTTGCTGCCTGCCGCGCCATTCATTACCATCGCCGCCGCAATAAATAATGCGCTGATAATAATGGCCAACATGATATTAAATGTTGATAGCCCCAGTATAAAAAAACCGCCGACCATAACGTAATTTGGCACGTTATGTACAGATCCCATCCATAAGGTGAAATAGTTAAATGCCTTCCAGTTTCGTTGGGTTTCTGTTTTAGGTAATAAGTCTTCGCTATAACCGCGCTGCTGGTATAGCTCTCTTTGATGTTCCATAAATCCCTCTTTTCACGCATCGGATAACGTTGTTATGGGTTTAGCTATGAGGAACAAATAAATATAAAATAAAGAATTAGTAGATATAATTATTTTTAAGCTGAAGCAATACGTTGCGTTGCTTTCTTTTTATATAAAGTGACGACAGCAAAGATCAGCGTTCCGGTGACCACTAAACATGCTGAAATCACAAAACTGATCTCTTTCGACCCCGTTACATCCGAAATAAATCCGGTCAACGTTGGGGCGACAACCGCTGAACTCATGCCAAAGAAGTTAAAAAGGCTGAAAGCTCTTCCCAGACTTTTTGCCGAAGCCTGTTCAGATACAAAGGAGATCAGGATCGGGTCTACCGCCATTTTCCCCAGCAAGCCGTATAGCGTCAGGCTGACCATCAGCATCGTGGTATTCGGGGACAAAACCGTAAACGCCAACATTGCTGCCGCCACAATTTCCAGACCGAGAATAACCTTAACTTTACTGTTACGAAATTTATCTGACAGATGGCTAAAAAATAACGCCCCCGGTACGCCAACTACCGCCACCAGCGCTGATGCCAGCCCGATAGCTCCGCCATCAAATCCTCTTTCAGTCTGTAGATAAGAGGGCAGCCAGGTCACTATCAAATAATAACCGTAGCAGGTACAGAAATAGAGGAAGTAAACGCTACACAATAAACCAGAGAATAAAGGCGCGCGTTTCTCATCTTCCGTAACGGTTTGGGTTTGCTTTTCCGCTTGCGCAGAGTCGCTTTTGGCTTTACCACGAATGACCAGCGTAAAAACGCACAGCATGATTACTAATATCGCGGCCACGATATACAGTACATTCTGCCAGGCCATGCTCATGTTTTTTACTAATACGCTGGAACCGATTAAGCCAATCCCCATCCCTATAGCCGACCCGCTGTTGATAATCGCATTGGCTAATGCCCGACGGGCCTGCGGCACGTTTGCCGAAGAGAGTGAATAAGCCGAGCTAAAGAAAGAAGCGCATCCTCCGCCTGCCATTAGCGACCCTGTATAGATCATGGCCAGGCCATTGGCTTTCGCGATACAGAGTGTACCAATAATAAAAAGCGTAAATCCGGCCATCAGCATGATTTTTTGACCGAATTTATCGACCAATATTCCGCAAGGGATTTGCATACTGCAGTAAGCAAAAAAGTAAAAACTTGCAATGGCGCCTATTTCTGCATTACTTACATTGTCTAAAGATGCCTGAATTTCTGGATAAATTGGCGTAAGCACGGTGCGATAGATCCAAATCGCTACCCAGCCCAGACTCATTACGACAACAATTTGCTTCCAGTAATCAATCCCGGATTTTTTAGTTTCACTCATGTTCTTCACCTTTACAGAGTGTTCCTTGTGAACAGGTATCGCTGCAGCCGCAGCGATACACATAATTAGGACAATTTATGATTGGCCATTAATTCCAGCGCCTGTACCATTGCCGAATGATCAAGCTGGCTCCCGCCATTTGCCGCACAGGTATTGAATAATTCCTGGCAGGTCGCCGTATTCGGTAAATTCAGCGCCAGCGCTTTTGCGCTTTGCAATGCAAGATTAAGGTCTTTCTGATGAAGCGCGATTTTGAAACCAGGCTCGAACGTCCGGTTGATCATCCGCTCGCCGTGAACTTCCAGAATGCGTGAAGAGGCGAACCCGCCCATTAACGCCTGGCGCACGCGTACCGGATCGGCACCTGCTTTTGAAGCAAACACTAAGGCTTCAGAAACCGCTTCAATATTCAGCGCAACAATAATTTGGTTAGCCACCTTACAGGTTTGCCCATCCCCATTGCCGCCCACCAGGGTGATATTTTTTCCCAGGATGTCAAAGAGCGGTTTAACGCGGTCAAAGACTTTCTGCTCGCCGCCGACCATAATCGACAGAGTGCCTTCACGCGCCCCGATTTCTCCCCCGGAAACCGGGGCATCCAGGTAATCAGCGCCCATTTCATTAACGCGCTGGGCAAAACGTTTGGTTTCGATAGGAGAAATAGAACTCATATCGACGATGGTTTTTCCCTGAAGCGATGTTTTGGCGCAACCGTGTTCGCCAAATAACACCTCTTCAACCTGCGGCGTATCCGGCACCATTATGAAGATAATGTCTGCAAATTCAGTTACCTGACGTGCAGTCTCAACATTTACCGCCCCCAGCGAGAGCAGTTCGTCCGCGACCGGACCAATAGTCGTAACGTGTAATTGATGACCGGCGCGTGCCAAATTGATAGCCATTGGCGAGCCCATAATTCCCAGGCCAATAAATCCCAGTTTCATATACAACCTCTTTTATTGCTTTCGGTGTTTCCAGATTCAGGCAACACAATCCCCTTCCAACACAGTGGAAAAAAAAGCGCTGCCCGAATTATTCTGCGTTTTAACGGTACTGATTAATCCACGATAATCCCGCTTCCGTGGTAGTCAGTGGTTTATATTCACAGCCAACCCAGCCATCATAACCAGACTGTTTAATGACATTAAAAATAAAGTCATAATTAATTTCCCCGGTCCCCGGCTCGCCGCGACGCGGGTTATCAGCAATCTGTAAATGGCCTATTTTATCGGCCCATGCCGTCATGGTTTGCGTTAATTCCCCTTCCATGCGTTGCATGTGATAAATATCATACTGAATTTTGATATTATCGCTGCCGATATCCTTAATTAATGCTAACGCCTGTTGAGTGCCGGTGAGATGGAACCCCGGCATATCAAAGTGATTAATAGGTTCGATAAGTAATAAAATGTCTTCTTTCGCCAGCATATTTGCCGCATAGCGCAGGTTTTCGACCAACGTGTCGTGGATCTCCGTTGCGGAGAATCCTGACGGCGTTTTACCCACCAGACAATTTATTTTCTTATTGCCTAACGCACGTGCATAACGGATTGCGGCCGCTACGCCATCGCGAAACTCTTCTTCGCGCCCAGGAATACAGGCAATTCCACGTTCGCCAGCCGCCCAGTCGCCAGCCGGTAAATTATGTAACGTATGTTCAAGATTATTATCCCTGAGTTTACGTTTTAACACTTCGATGTCGTTATCGTAGGGAAACATGAATTCCACGCCGCGAAATCCCGACAACGCCGCTTTATCAAAGCGTTCCAGGAAATCATATTCCGTAAACAGCATAGAAAGATTGGCAGAGAAACGTAACATCGATTACCTCCCTTACTCATATTTCATAAAACAGGTTTCTGTTGGCGCATCTTTCGCACTATCCGCAACTTCTTCAAACTCGGTTACGTTATCCAGTTCGCTGCCCATGGAAATATTGGTTACGCGTTCCAGAATGACTTCCACCACCACCGGAACGCGATATTGCGCCATCAGCGCTTTAGCTTGTTCAAATGCAGGCGCAATATCTTCCGGTTTAAAGACACGAATTGCTTTACAGCCTAACCCTTCTGCCACTTTTACATGGTCAACGCCATAGCCATTCACTTCGCTGGAGTTGATATTTTCAAAGGCGAGCTGTACGCAGTAGTCCATGTCAAATGCGCGTTGCGACTGGCGAATCAGACCAAGATAAGCGTTGTTAACCAGCACATGGATATACGGGATGTTAAACTGCGCGCCGACGGCTAACTCTTCAATCAGGAACTGGAAGTCGAAATCGCCGGAAATCGCCACCACATTGCGTTGCGGATCGGCAGCACAAACCCCTAATGCCGCCGGGATTGTCCAGCCAAGAGGCCCCGCCTGGCCGCAGTTGATCCAGTGTCTGTCTTTAAACACATGCAGCATCTGCGCTGCCGCGATTTGCGACAATCCAATGGTGGTGACATAGCACACATCGCGACCAAAGGCTTTGTTCATCTCTTCATAGACGCGCTGCGGCTTCACTGGCACGTTGTCAAAGTGGGTTTTACGCAGCAAAGTCCGTTTACGCTGCTGGCATTCGTCCACCCAGGTCTTCCGGCATGGCAAACGCCCCGCTTTTTGCATCTCCTGCGCGACATCGATCAGCAACGTTAGCGCCGCTTTGGCGTCAGAAACGATGCCCAGATCCGGGCACAACACGCGGCCAATTTGCGTCGGTTCAATATCGATATGGATGATTTTTCGACCCTGAGTATATTTCTCAACGGACCCCGTATGACGGTTGGCGAAACGGTTACCGATGCCAAAAACCATATCGGATGCCAGCAGAGTGGCGTTGCCGTAGCGGTGCGCCGTTTGCAGGCCGACCATCCCCGCCATTAAGGGGTGATCGTCCGGGATACAGCCCCAGCCCATCAGGGTAGGGATCACCGGTACGTTGATCAGTTCGGCAAACTGCTGCAGCAGTGGCGCGGCGTCGGCGTTAATAACCCCGCCGCCCGCGACAATTACCGGACGCTCGGACTGAATCAGCATCTCCAGCGCCTTTTCAATCTGTACGCGGCTGGCGGCTGGCTTATATACCGGCAGCGGCTCATACATATCCGGATCGAATTCGATTTCCGCAACCTGGACATCAAACGGTAAATCAACCAGCACAGGACCTGGGCGGCCTGAGCGCATCAGATGAAAAGCCTGCTGTAATACGCGCGGCACCAGCGCCGCCTCACGAACCGTCACTGCCATCTTGCTGACTGGTTTTGCAATCGCTTCAATATCGACTGCCTGGAAATCTTCCTTGTGCAGACGCGCTCGTGGCGCCTGGCCGGTAATGCATAAAATCGGGATAGAGTCGGCAGAAGCGGAATAGAGCGCGGTGATCATGTCGGTTCCCGCCGGGCCGGAAGTGCCCAGGCAGACCCCAATATTACCTGCCGCCGCACGTGTGTAGCCCTCCGCCATATGCGAGGCGCCTTCCACATGACGCGCCAGTATATGGCGAATGCCTCCATGCTTACGCATTGCAGAATAGAAGGGGTTGATTGCAGCCCCAGGAACGCCGAATGCTGTGGTGATACCTTCTTTTTCCAGCACATACATTGCCGCATCCACGGCTCTCATTTTTGCCATTTTATTGCTACCTCTTTTTATTGGAAAAAGTTTCCAACTTTTAAAAATTTTAAAAAAGTCCCGCTCCAGCGAGCGGGATGCGGCTCAGGCTACAGGGGGTTTTAGCCCAAGCGCCGTACTGATGTCTTTCGCGGTATCCCGTACCAGTTCACCCTGGCTGATAAAGCGATCTTCCGTCAGCCGGGAAGCCGGTCCCGATATTGAGATAGCGGCGACCACGCTGCCCGCATCGTCATAGATAGCGGAGGCGATACAATTCAGCCCGACAACATGTTCTTCCTGGTCAACGGTATAGCCCTGTTCACGCGCCCGCTCCAGATTTTTAAGCAGGATAGGTAAATCCACCAAAGTGGTCGGCGTAAACCGCCGCAAACCAGTATTGACAACGATCCCCACCAGCTCTTCTTCGGTGAGCGGGTAAAGCAGCGCTTTTCCGGCGCCGGAAGCATGTAACGGCAGACGACTCCCTAAGGGCGCGCACATTCTGACCATCGATTTGCACTCCTTTTGACCGATTAACACCGCTTCATTACCGTTGCGAATCGCTACGTTGACCGTCTCGCCAGAAAGCAGCATAAGTCGGTGCATAAAGGGCCCGGCTACCGAGAGGACATCGCGATTATGAATATACGCAGAGCCCACATTAAATACGCCTAAACCAATATGCCACCAGCCAAGCTGGCTATCCTGGTACACAAAATCAGCCGCTTGCAGTACCTTTAACAGGCGAAACGTCGTAGAAAGCGGTAAATCCAGGCTGCCGGAAATATCGCTAACTGATGAACTGCCGCCGCTTCTTTCGAGATATTGCAATATCGCTATGCCCCTCTCCAGCGCCTGAGCGCCTTTCTGCGCAGTCGGCTCTGCCTGTCCTGGCCTGCCGCGTCGTCTTACTTCCGTCATATTTACGTTAACTCCGGCCCAAAATATGAGCATAAACAATGAACAATATGTTCATCTTATGCAAGAAGGCCAATAGCGTCACGCAAAACAGAGTTCATGTGTCGGGATACTTTCAACATCACAGTTATCGCTGCCACCGCGATCCACCGTCAGAAAATCGGTAACCGTCTGCCACGCAAACAGCGGGTGATGCCATACATTACGGTGATAATTGACGCCCTGCCGTCCGTTGCTAATAAACGCCCGCAGCGTGGAGAGATCGGGTTTATCATCTCCGAGCGCGACAATAACGACAAAAGCCTCGCCGTTCATCGGCACAAACGCCTGCGTACCTAAAGGATGACGTTCCAGTTCATGTACCACAATAGGCATCGCGGCCGGTTGCGCCCTGTTAATACTGATCAGCGTGCGATCCTGCTCCAGAACTTCAACCTTCGCCAGGTCGTGATATCGCTCAACTAACCCGTTGTTTATATGAAAAAAGTCACGTTCCTGCGTCTCAATAACATCGCCATAGGCGCTGAACGTCTTCTGATCTAACGGTAATACCTCAAGTTTCATTATTTTTCCCTTGTAGCTCGATTCCGTTTAACCGCGGTTTGGACTCTGTCCGGTTTCAATACCATGCAATCTAAAACCTTCGGGATTTAACATCAACATAAAAGTTGGAATATTTTTCCAAAAGTAGATTTAGACCACAAATCAAACATGGCTATTATGTAAAACTACTTAAAAATCATAGGAAAACAATTCTGGTTTTATCAGGATCGTAAGGAGGCGTCTGACGATGTTTGACCCGGAAACACTGCGTACCTTTATCAGCGTTGCCGAAACGGGGAGTTTCTCCAAAGCGGCGGAGCGCCTGTGTAAAACCACGGCAACTATTAGCTACCGCATCAAACTGCTGGAGGAAAATACCGGCGTAGGGCTGTTCTTTCGCACAACGCGAAGCGTCTCGTTGACGGCGGCGGGCTCTCACCTTCTCTCTCAGGCAAAAGACTGGCTTGCGTGGCTGGACAGCATGCCTGACGAGCTACGCCAGGTTAACGACGGCGTAGAGCGTCAGGTCAATATTGTGGTGAATAACCTGCTCTATAGCCCGCAAGCGGTCGCCAGTCTCTTATCGTGGCTTAATGCGCGTTACCCTTTCACCCAGTTTCACTTTTCCCGGCAAATTTATATGGGCGTCTGGGATTCGCTCCTGTATGAAGGTTTTTCGCTGGCGATTGGCGTAACTGGCACCGAGCCGTTGGCTAATACCTTTATGCTCGACCCTTTAGGTTCCGTACAATGGCGTTTTGTGATGTCCGCGGATCATCCTTTAGCTCACGTCAGCGGGCCTCTAACAGAAGCGCAGTTGCGCCGTTTCCCGGCAATTAATATCGAAGACAGCGCGCGTACGCTGACCAAGCGGGTAGCCTGGCGCCTTCCGGGGCAGAAGGAAATTATCGTGCCTGATATGGAAACCAAAATCGCCGCTCATCTGGCAGGCGTCGGTATCGGTTTTGTTCCGCAGCCGCTTTGTCAAACGCTGATCGACAAAAACGAACTGGTGAGCTGTACCATCCCTACGATGCGTCCGCCCTCACCGTTAAGCCTCGCCTGGCATAAATTTGGCGGAGGCAAAGCGGTAGAAGACATTGTGAAATTATTTACCCAACGACAACCCGAAATAGCCGGTTTTTTATCCATTTTCAACACGGTACGCTGTTAAAAATCAAGCCACTTTGCGAATTGGCGCGTAAAATAGCGCAAAGGATGATTTAAGGTTACGTTTTACGTTATGCAAGACAGACAAAAAGCACAGGACTATCGCGCGCTCCTCCTTGCCGATACGCCTTTAATTGATGTACGCGCGCCGATTGAGTTTGAACAGGGCGCCATGCCGGGCGCTATCAACCTGCCATTGATGATGGACGACGAGCGGGCCGCCGTCGGCACCTGCTACAAACGTCAGGGCGCGGATGCGGCGTTAGCGCTGGGGCATCGGCTGGTTTGCGGCGACATTCGCCAGCAGCGGCTTGAGGCCTGGAAAGCCGCGTATCAACGTTTCCCCAACGGGTATCTGTGCTGCGCGCGCGGCGGTCAGCGGTCACATATCGTACAACGTTGGCTGCAAGAAACAGGGATTGACTGCCCGCTTATTGAAGGCGGCTATAAAGCGCTGCGCCAGACAGCAATTCAGGCGACCTGGCAACTGGCGCAAAAACCGATACTTTTAATTGGCGGCTGTACGGGCAGCGGCAAAACGCAACTGGTACGACAACAGCCCAACGGCGTGGATCTGGAAGGTCTCGCGCGTCATCGCGGCTCCTCTTTTGGCCGCACGCTGAAACCCCAGCTCAGCCAGGCCAGTTTTGAAAACAAACTTGCCGTTGAATTGCTGAAAATTAACGCGCGTCAGACGCTAAAAAGGTGGGTACTGGAAGATGAAGGGCGAACGATCGGCGCCAACCATCTGCCTGAGTGTTTACGCGAAAGAATGGCGCAGGCCCCCATTGCGGTAGTGGAAGATCCGTTTGCGCTTCGTCTGGAACGACTGCGTGAAGAGTATTTCATCCGTATGCATCACGACTTCACCCACGCCTACGGCGATGAGGCCGGTTGGCAGGCGTATAGTGAATATCTTCATCATGGACTGTTCGCTATTCGCCGCCGTCTGGGGTTGCAACGCTTTTCCGAACTGACGGACACGCTGGATAGCGCGCTGGCGGAGCAATTATCCAGCGGCAGCACCGACGGCCATATGGCATGGCTGGTTCCGCTACTTAACGAATATTACGACCCAATGTATCGCTATCAACTGGAGAAAAAAGCCGCGAATATCGTTTTTCGCGGCACATGGCAAGACGTTGCCAACTGGCTAAAAGCGCAATAGCTTACTTTTATTGCCGGCTGACGCTACATTGAGCCGGCTTAGTGTCTGTCGCGCTTGTCGGCACGTTTTGCCAGCCAGTCGCCCAGCATCTGAACGACCTGAACCAGCACAATCAGCGCCACTACGGTAACAACCATCACTTCGGTTTCGTAACGGTAGTAGCCATAGCGAATCGCCAGGTCGCCTACCCCGCCGCCGCCGACAATCCCGGCCATCGCCGAGTAGCCGATTAAGCTTACCAGCGTAATCGTCAGGCCGCGCAGCAGCCCTGCGCTGGCTTCCGGCAACAGTACGGTACAGATAATACGCATCGGACTAGCGCCGAATGCCAGCGCCGCCTCAATAATCCCTTTATCGACTTCACGGAGCGCGCTATCTACCAGGCGTGCATAAAACGCGATTGCGGCCACCGACAGCGGGACGGAGGCCGCAATCGGGCCTATCGTATTGCCCAGCAAAAGCTGCGTTAGCGGCAGTAACAGCACCAGTAAAATAACAAATGGCACCGAGCGGATAATATTCACCAGAACCGAGGCGACGAGATAAATAAAACGGTTCTGCCAGAACAGATGACGATCGGTGACAAAAATCAGAAAACCGAGCGGTAGACCGCCAAGAATCGCCAGCACCGTTGAAATACTCAACATCTGGAAAGTTTCATTGAACGCCAGCGTTAAATCCGGCAATAAATCATCCACGGATCACCTCCACCTGTGCAGTACGTTGACGGATATGCTCCACGGCGGCGGCCACCGCCGTTGGATTATGCGGCGCGGTTAATTGCACCACCAGAATGCCCAACGCGCGTTCGCCGATATACTCAATCTTGCCATGCAGGATATTGACCGCGACGCCAAACTTGATCGCCACCTCCGACAGTACCGGCTGCTCCGCCGAATCGCCGATAAACAAAATTTTCAGCAGCTGCCCGGGCAGGTGTTCCCGTAAACGTTCCGGCAGGGTCAAATTAAGGGTATGGGACACCAGTTGCTGTGTGAAAGCGTGTTGCGGGTGGGCAAACACATCAAACACCTCGCCCGACTCCACAACCTTACCGCCCGACATCACCGCCACGCGATCGCAAATAGATTTGATCACGTTCATTTCATGGGTGATCAGCACAATAGTAATCCCGAGCTGTGCGTTGATCTGTCTGAGCAGAGCCAGAATCGTGGCGGAAGTTTCCAGATCCAAAGCGGAAGTCGGTTCGTCACACAGCAACACATCCGGATGGTTAGCGATGGCGCGGGCTATCCCCACCCGCTGTTTTTGCCCGCCGCTGAGCTGTACCGGAAAACGGTTCGCTTTATCGGCAAGGCCCACCAGCGTTAAAATTTCCGCCACCCGTGGCGCGATTTTGCTGCGTTCCCAGCCAGCCGCTTTCAGGCTAAACGCAACGTTTTGCGCCACTGTCCGGGTATGCATTAAGTTAAAATGCTGGAAAATTATACCAATACGCTGCCGCGCCTGGCGTAACGCTTTTCCGTCCAGCGCCGAAATTTCCACGCCGTTGACGTTGACGCGCCCCTGGCTGGGACGCGTTAAGGCGTTCAGGGTACGCAGCAGCGTGCTTTTTCCTGCGCCGCTGGTACCGACAATGCCAAAAATCTCGCCCGCGGCGATATGCAGGCTCACATCATCCACCGCGCGCGTGGAGGTACCGCGACCGGCGGTAAAATCGACGCAGACTTTTTCTATTTCAATCATATTCACCTCAGAAATTGGGGATGGCCACCGCTGCGATCAGGGTGTCGCGGTCATCCATTCCGGTTTCTGGAAGGCGCTATAAATATTCTTTGGATCGTCGATAACCGCGCGATAAGCCGGCGATTTCACCGCCTCGACAATATCTTTGGCAAACGGCTTATCGGCATCTTCACTGCGTACCGCAATGATATTTTTCAGGTTCTCATCCAGGTGTTCCTGCTTAATCGCGCTGGAGAGATCGAGTCCTGCCGCCACCGCAAAGTTCCCGTTAACCAGCGCGCCGGTCACGCCATCCAGCGTGCGCGGTAGCTGTGCGGCTTCCAGCGGTTTGAAAACCAGTCCTTTTGGATTGCTGGCGATATCTCGTTCAGAGGCTTTGGTCGGATCGATATTGTCCTTAATCGTGATAAGCCCCAACGATTGCAGGAAGCGAAGGCCGCGCGCCAGGTTGGTCGGATCGTTGGAGAGGGTAATAATGTCCCCTTTTTTAAGCGCATCCAGGCTGTTGATTTTACGTGAATAGAAGCCCATCCCGGCGGTCGGTACCACAATAAGTTTGCTGAGCTTCAGCCCTTTGTCAGCGGTGAATTTGTCAAAATAGAGGGTATGTTGAAAGAGGTTGGCGTCGATGCTGCCATTAGCTAACGCCATATTGGGCTGGACATAGTCGCTAAACTCGCGCACCACGACCTTATACCCTTTTTCTTTTAATGTCGGCGCAATCGCCTGCTTCACCATGTCGCCATACGGCCCTGGCGCGACGCCAAATACGATCGTTTGCGGGGAACTATCGGCATGGGCAAACTGTAATCCGCAGGCCAGTAATAGCGTGCTGGCCGCAATGCGTAAACTCTGACGCAATCCCATAATTTCTCCATTTTAAATAGTGTGATGCTGTGCCGGATGCCGTTCATGCGGCATCGTCTGTTTTGGCCCAAACGAAAGGCTATTTCTTAACATGACACAGATCACAGCCTGCTGTCCTTGAAATTATTTCATGATGTTTCCTGGTGTGTCGTTAAATGTACGAGGCAGGCGCTCAGGCGTGTGTCAGGCGGGGATGGCGTAAAGGGAAATGCCGGATAAGAGGTCTTAACGCCAACATCCGGCAGAGGAAAACGCTTTAGAAATCGTAACGCAGACGCACCAGGTTCATATCGCCCAGATTGTCAGTGCTGGAGGTGAAAACATGTTCATAATCAACGCGGAAACCATAATCCAGTTGGAAGGTGATCCCCACGCCGTTATCGGTGCGCAGATAGTCGCGGCCATTCACATATTCAATGCGGTCGCCCATAAAGTACGGTTGAATAGCTTTCACGGCATACTGACCAATCGGGAAAGCGTAACCGACAAAATATTCCAGACCCCACGCATCGCCGGCAAAGTAATCATTCACAGACACTTTTTTGGTCGTCATAAAGTTCTGATACCAACCGCCGCCTGCGGCGATAGTCCAGTTTTCCGGCGTCCAGCTTAATGCGGTACCGACAATATTTTGATCGTAAGTTTTATTGCCGTTGCCACGCATCTCCGCACGGGTATAGTTCCATGCCGTCCCCCAGGTCAGATCGTCGGTGAGATGGTAATCCGCGCCTAAAGAACCGCCGCCTTTACGCTTGTAATTCAGGCCGTTATTGGCATTATAATCGTCGCTGAACAGATAAGATGCGTAGAGATCGACATTGCCAATGCTTTTCTTATACTTCAATGACTTACGCGTGCGATAAGAACCATCGTAGTCGCCGTTAATCCCGTTGCCCGGCGCCTGACCTATCATGTCGTAATCCCAGATATCGGTTTTTACGCCCACCACATCGTAATAAATGCTGTTCTGTTGACCGAAGGTCAGCGTTCCCCACGTCGCGCTCTTGAAGCCGGTATACAGCATACGGCGAGTGGTATCAGTCGCGCCCTTCGCATAATGGTTATCCCAGTCAAATACCGCAGGGATATTGACGCCCAGCTCGTAATAGCTAATCCAACTGATATCATCAAACAGATAATAATCCGCGGCGAAGCGGAAACGCGTCCCGCCATCAAAACCATTACGTTTATAACCGTTCGCGCCGTCATTGCCGGTCATATTCTGGAACTGCGGACGAATACTCCCGCCAACGGTGAAATTGAGTCGGCTGAGTGGATTACCCGCCTGGGGATCTTGTTTTAAAACGGTGATTTCCGCCTGAGTGGCGAAAGGCATGAAAGCCACTGCCGCGCCGATCGATGCCGCCAACGCTGTTATTTTAATTGTCATTATATTTTCCTTGATAGATAGCCAATCCAAATCATTTAGCAGGCAAATAATAACTGTTATAAAACCTTACGTGTTGTGTATTTTTTAATGATTTGTGCTACTAAAAATCAAGGAGTTAGCAATTTGTGCGACTAAAAAAGTACGCGCCGTTTTAAAAACCGGCGCGAAATTATTCACATCATGAATCATCCACTAAACTGTCGGAATAGCGCTTTGTCTTTCAGCAAACGAACGCCAAGCCAGCCGCCGCATACGGAAAGCAGCAGCGCGCCGCAAAACGGCAGTGCGCCCCATAAACGCCAGTCCGGCTCCCAGGGGAAATCAAAAACGTTGATTTGTAAGATCGCCAGCGCCGTTTCCGCGCCAATCGCGGCGACCAGCCCGGCAACTAACCCCAGCATGGCGAATTCGCACCAGAGTGTGGTACGCAACAGTTTCTTTCCGGCTCCTAACGTGCGCCACACCACCAGCTCCTGATGGCGCTGACGCATCCCGACCTGTACCTGAGCCAGTAATAGCAACATGCCGCAGAGGGTGACTAGCACAACCATCACCTCCAGCGCCCGACTGACCTGCTCCAGCACCTGTCCCACCTGTTTCAGGATCGCCCCGATATCTAACAGGCTGACGGTAGGAAACTCGCGGTTAAGCTGCGTTAACATGCCGTTGCCATTCTCCCAGCGAAAACTGGTCAACCAGCTTTGTGGTTGCCCGTCCAGCGCCCCGGAAGGAAAAATGAAGAAAAAGTTGGGCCGCAGGCTTTCCCAGTCCACTTGACGCAGGCTGGTGACTTTAGCGCTAAATGCCTGGGTATCGCCCATAAAGGTTACGCTATCGCCGAGTTTGACGTTCAGCCGCTTCGCCAGCCCCTCTTCCATAGAGACTTCGCCCGGTTTTGGCGGCCAGTGACCGGCGACCAGCGGATTATGCGCCGGGCGCGTATCCTGCCAGGTCAAATTCAGTTCACGGTTGAGCGACTCATCCTGCTGACCTTCCGTCGGATTACCGTTTATCCTGGTTAACCGCGCCCGCACAATCGGATAAAACGTCTGCGGAATCACCTGATGTTCTGCCAAAAAGGCTTTCAGCGGCGCAACCTGTTCTGAAGCAATATTGATAAGGAAATAGTTCGGACTTTCCGGCGGGAGCTGCTGTTGCCAGCGATCAAGGAGGTCGCCGCGCAGCACCAGCAAGAGCGCCAGCAGCATAAACGAAAGCGAAAACGCCGAAAGCTGACTCAACGTTGACCACGGCTGACGCAGAAGTCGGCTGACGGCCAGACGCAGCGGTAGCGACGTCAACGTCATGCCGCGCAGCACGTTAAGCAGCATCCAGCCCACCAGACCGCACAGCAGCGCCAGTATCACGGCGCCCGCCAGAACCGCCCACAACAGCATACTTCCGCCCATCAATCCGGCGAGCAGCGCCACCACGACGGCGCAGGCAACAGGCAAATAAATTTTTAACGGCCAGACGCGAGCAACAACATCGCGGCGCAGCACCCGTAGCGGCTGGGTCGCCAGCAACAATCGATAAGGCCGTAAACCGACCAGCAGAGAGATGACCGTCATCGCGCCCAGCGCCCACAGCCAGGGCCACAGGCTGGCGGGCGGCAAATCGGCGGGCAGTACCGGTTTTAGCAGCACCAGCAATATGTTTTCAAACAGTAATCCAATCGCGCCTCCCGTGACGGCGGAAAGCCCCAGCACCATCAACCACTGTCCGATAATAAGTTTACGCAACTGGGCCCGGCCCGCGCCCAACGTTTTTAAAATCGCCACCAGATCGTAGCGGCTACGGCAGTAATGGCTCATCGCCACCGCGACGGCAGCTACCGCCAGCAGTAGCGTTAATAACGCCGAAAGCAGCAAAAACTGCTGCGAACGTTCGAGCGATTTCCCCAATGCCCCGTCATCCTGCTCCAGTCCGTACCAGCGATGTTCCGGTTTAAGCTGCGGTAACAGCCAGCTTTCATAGCCAGCAAGCTGTTGCGGCGTTCCGCCGAATTTATACCTCCACATCACGCGACTCCCCGGCTGTATCGCACCGGTTTTTGCCACATCGGCCATATTCATCATCAGACGCGGCGCCATCTGAAAAGGGTTAAACCCGGAATCCGGCTCCTGCACCACTTCACCGGCAATACGCAAGGTCACGTCGCCGACATCAATGGTATCGCCCGTTTTCAAATTAAGCAGCGCCATCAGACGCGGCGCCAGCAGTACGCTACCCGGCTGCGGTTTCACTCCGTCAGGACAGGTTTGCAATTCGCCGTACATCGGATAAACGCTATCTACCGCCTTCACGCTGGCCAGTTGCGGCGTATCGCCGGCAAACGTCATGGTCGCAAAGGTTAACTGCTCGCCCACGTTAAGGCCGCGTTTACGCGCCTCTTCAAGCCAAGCCTTCGGTACCTCCCGCGAACTTTGCAGAGTCCGATCGCCTGCCATAAACTCGCGGCTTTGCTGACTTAACCCTTTTTCCATCCGGTCGCTGATACTGCCGAGCGCCAGTACGCAGGCCACCGCCAGACTCAACGCCAGCCAGACAATAATCAGCGACGGCGAGCGCCATTCGCGCCAGAACCAGCGAGCTATCATGCCTCCTCCTGTAACTGACCGTTGACCAACCGCAGCCGCCGGTCGCAGCGCGCCGCCAGCGCCGGGTCGTGCGTCACCAGAATCAGCGTGGTGCCGTGCTCGCGGTTAAGCGAAAATAGCAGGTCGGCGATTTTATCTCCGGTCTGACGGTCAAGGTTGCCCGTCGGCTCATCGGCAAACAGCACATCAGGACGCCCGTTAAACGCGCGCGCCAGCGCTACGCGCTGCTGTTCGCCGCCGGAAAGCTGTGCCGGAAGGTGGTCAAGCCGTTTTCCCAGTCCCAGTTGTTCGAGCAGCGCTTTCGCCCCCGCCTTACTCTGACCGCTGTTTTCACCGCGTAGCAGGGCCGGTAGCTCAACGTTTTCCAGCGCGTTAAGCGTAGGAATAAGCATGAAGGATTGAAAAACAAAACCGACATGCTGAGCGCGAAGCTGCGCCCGCGCCTCTTCGTCCATCTGGTGAAGCGGTTTCCCGACCAGTCTGACCTCTCCGCTACTGCCGTCATCCAGTCCGGCGAGAATCGCCAGCAGCGTAGATTTTCCCGATCCTGATTCGCCAATCAGCGCAATGGTTTCGCCGCGTTTGACAACCAGTTCAACTCCGGTAAGGATGGAAAGCTCATGCTCACCCTGACCGACGGACTTCCTGAGACGATGAACTTCAACACTGTTTTCCGCTGGCATTTGCCCTTCCTGTTTTTGATCCTGTTAACTTTCCGTGCCGCCGCCGCAGACACCTTATTAATTCTGGGCGATAGCCTCAGCGCCGGTTACCGTATGGCCGCCAGCGCGGCATGGCCGTCGCTCCTTAATGATAAATGGCAAAACAAAACGTCGGTCGTTAATGCCAGTATAAGCGGAGATACCTCGCAGCAGGGACTGGCGCGTTTGCCGGCGCTGTTGCAACAGCATCACCCGCGCTGGGTAGTGGTGGAACTTGGCGGCAACGATGGCCTACGCGGTTTTGCGCCTGCGCAAACCGAACAGACGCTACGTAAAATCATTCAGACGGTGAAAGCCGCCGATGCCCAACCGTTACTGATGCAAATTCATCTGCCCGCTAACTACGGTCGCCGTTATAATGAATCCTTTAGCGCCATTTATCCTAAGCTCGCCAAAGAGTTCGATATTCCTCTGTTACCGTTTTTTATGGAAGAGGTATATCTGAAACCGCAGTGGATGCAGGATGACGGCATTCATCCCAACCGCGACGCCCAGCCGTTTATTGCCGACTGGATGGCGAAGCAGTTGACCCCTTTTCTCTCCTGAATAATTCGAGTTGCATGAAGGCGGCACGTAAGAGAATTTCCAGGAGCATAGATACCTATGTGACTGGAGTAAACGAACGCACAGGCAACTTGAAGTATGACGGATATAGTTAACCACGACTCTTAAATCAACGGAGATCCTGACAGGTAAAGTTATGCAAAAATCGGTCTTAATAACAGGATGTTCCAGCGGAATCGGTCTGGACAGCGCGCTTGAGCTTAAACGCCAGGGCTTTCAAATCCTGGCGGGCTGCCGCAAACCTGATGATGTCGCCCGGATGAACAGTATGGGATTTACCGGCGTGTTGATCGATCTCGACTCCCCTGAAAGCGTGGATCGTGCCGCCGATGAAGTGATCGCCCTGACCGATAATCGTCTGTATGGGATCTTTAACAATGCCGGCTACGGCGTGTATGGCCCCCTTTCCACCATCAGCCGTGAGCAGATGGAGCAACAGTTTTCCAGTAATTTCTTCGGCGCGCATCAGCTTACTATGCGCTTACTTCCCGCCATGTTGCCGCATGGCGAAGGACGCATTGTGATGACCTCATCGGTGATGGGGCTGATTTCCACCCCAGGGCGCGGCGCTTACGCCGCCAGCAAATATGCGCTCGAAGCCTGGTCTGACGCGCTACGTATGGAGCTACGGCACACAGGCATTAAAGTGAGCCTGATAGAACCGGGGCCGATTCGTACCCGTTTTACCGATAACGTTAACCAGACGCAGCGTGATAAACCGGTAGAAAATCCCGGCATCGCCGCACGTTTCACCCGCGATCCTGACGCGGTAGTAGCGAAAGTACGTCATGCTTTTGCAAGCGATAAACCCAGGCTGCGCTATCCCGTTACGCTGGTCACCTGGGCGGTGATGGCGCTGAAACGCATATTGCCGGGCCGGATGCTGGATAAAATTTTACAAAGCTGAGTTGAAGCGCGCCCGTCAGCCCCCATGTAAACGTGACACAGACAAAAGAGAGCGACGCCATGTCCGTACAGAACATTGTCAATATTAATGAATCCAACCTGCAGCAGACCTTAGAGCAGTCCATGACCACGCCGGTACTGTTCTATTTCTGGTCTGAACGCAGCCAACACTGTCTGCAATTAACGCCAGTGCTGGAAAGTCTGGCTGCCCAGTACCACGGTCAGTTTATTCTGGCAAAGCTGGACTGCGACGCCGAACAGATGATCGCCGCTCAGTTTGGTCTGCGCGCCATCCCGACAGTCTATCTGTTCCAGAATGGCCAACCGGTCGATGGTTTCCAGGGGCCGCAGCCGGAAGAGGCGATCCGCGCTCTGCTGGATAAAGTACTGCCGCGTGAAGAAGAGCTAAAAGCGCAACAAGCGATGCAGTTAATGCAGGAGGGCAACTACATTGACGCGCTGCCGTTGCTCAAAGACGCCTGGCAGCTCTCTTCGCAGAACGGTGAGATTGGCCTGTTACTGGCGGAAGCGCAAATTGCGCTGAACCGCTCTGAAGAGGCCGAAGCGGTGTTAAAAACTATACCGCTACAGGATCAGGATACCCGTTATCAGGGGCTGGTCGCGCAGATCGAACTGCTTAAACAGGCGGCGGATACGCCGGAAATTCAGCAACTTCAGCAGCAAGTCGCGGAGAATCCGCAGGATGCGGCTTTGGCAACGCAACTGGCGTTGCAGTTGCACCAGGTCGGACGTAATGAAGAAGCGCTGGAATTGCTGTTCAGCCATCTGAGAAAAGATCTTGCCGCCGCCGAGGGACAAACGCGCAAAACCTTCCAGGAGATCCTTGCCGCGCTCGGCACCGGCGACGCGCTGGCGTCGAAATACCGCCGCCAGTTGTACGCGCTACTGTATTAATCCTCTCTTGCCTGATGGCGCGCTTATCTGGCCTACCTGTCGTCCTCAGGCCGGATAAGCGCGCCATCATCCGGCAACTATCATGATTTCTTGAGCGGCATCACTACCAACTGATGACGCGAATTATAGAACTTCCGGTAGGTTAAATAGCAGGCAATGATGGTAGACAGGCTGGCTGTCGACAACAGCATAAACGTTACCATAATTTGATATTTAATCGCTTTTACCGGATCGATCCCGGCAAAAATCAGCCCGGACATCATCCCCGGCAGGCTCACCAGCCCAACGGTCTTTGCCGAGTCGATCGTCGGGATAAGCGATGCGCGGATGCTATCGCGGATAAGCCCGGCGGAGGCCATTTTCGGCGTTGCGCCCAAACTTAACTTTTCCTGGATTTGCTGCTGCTCGCTATGAAAACGCAGCCCCAGTTGGTTGTAGCACAGCCCTACCGCTACCATCGCATTACCGGCGACCATGCCAGCGATGGGAATCACCTGCATCGGCGCAAATTCAATCGAACCGGTAAGCACCAGTACCGTCAGCGTTAGCCCGGCGCCGACGGTGATGGCGATAAACGAGGAGAGAAATGCCTTATCGATATATTTACTGCGCTTTTGCGCGTTCCATGCGGCGTTAAAACAGATGAACAGCACCATCAGTAGCGTCAGGGCGGCATGATTAACGCCAAAGATGTATTTCAGTACATAGCCGACAATAATGAGCTGTATCACCGCCCGGCATACGCTCCACAGAATATCTTTTTCCAGCGCCAGCTTTTCCTTGTGACTGATGAGCATCGCGACCACCACCAGCAGCATCGATAACGCCAGCGAGGTATTGGTAATATTATGCTCGTTCATAACGCGCCTCCTGCATCTCTCCGGCAGATGGCGTTAACGTTATCACCTTATCCGCGTGTTGAATTTCATCTTTATCATGCGTTACCCACAAGACAGCGACCTGCTTATCGCGAACATAGCGATGAATAATATCATTCACATTCCGTTTGTTATGTTCATCCAGCGCGCTGGTTATTTCGTCGAGTAACAGTATTTTCGGCAGAAACTGTAGATTACGAATTAGAGCAATACGCTGTTTTTCCCCGCCGGAAAGTGCGGCAATCGGTTTTTGCAGAATCGTCTCCGGCAGTTCAAAACGCGCCAGATCGTCTGCGAAGGCTGTCGGCTGCGGGCGCTGATGGCGAATTTGCCAGGGAAAAATCAGGTTATCGTAAACCGTATCGCCAAATAGCGCTGGCGTCTGAGCGCAATAAGAAACCTGCTGGCGATAGGCTTCCGGACTCAGAGTAGTAATATCCTGCCCCTCAAAAAGAATCACGCCGATATCAGGGCTTATTAACGAGGCCACCATTTTCAACAACGTACTTTTTCCGCAGCCAGAAGGACCGGTAATTAACTTAAATTCGCCGCGTTGCAGCGTAAAACTGATGTTATTCACTATTTTTGTCGTCGCAGTCCGGTAACCGACCTGCTTTAACTCAAGCAACATGCTACGTTCTGTCATTTATTGCGCATCCGTTGTTCATATTTTTATAGCGATAGTGTATCCCTGTAATTAATAAGGGGGGAACATGCTTTACTGAATCAGGTATAATTCGCTTAATTCGTCAGCAAAATCGGTTTATGGACAACGCAACAGGAGGTTTAGCTATGCTCATTCTTATCCCTATTCTCATTTTCGTCGCGCTGGTGATCGTCGGCGCGGGCGTCAAAATCGTTCCGCAGGGGTACCAGTGGACGGTGGAGCGCTTTGGACGTTACACCAAAACCCTGCAGCCGGGATTAAGCCTTGTTGTACCGTTTATGGACAGAATTGGTCGCAAGATCAATATGATGGAGCAAGTGCTGGATATTCCGTCGCAGGAGGTGATCTCAAAAGATAACGCCAACGTCACTATCGATGCGGTCTGTTTTATTCAGGTTATCGATGCGCCGCGCGCCGCCTATGAAGTCAGTAACCTGGAACTGGCGATCATTAACCTGACCATGACCAATATCCGTACGGTGCTCGGTTCGATGGAGCTGGATGAAATGCTCTCCCAGCGCGACAGCATCAACACGCGGCTGCTGCATATTGTCGATGAAGCCACCAACCCGTGGGGAATTAAAGTTACCCGTATCGAAATTCGCGATGTCCGCCCGCCCGCGGAATTGATCTCCTCTATGAACGCCCAGATGAAAGCGGAACGTACCAAACGCGCCTATATCCTTGAGGCCGAAGGGGTACGTCAGGCGGAAATCCTGAAAGCCGAGGGGGAAAAACAGTCGCAGATTCTGAAAGCCGAAGGCGAACGTCAGTCCGCTTTCCTGCAGGCGGAAGCGCGCGAACGTTCCGCCGAAGCGGAAGCCCGCGCTACGCAGATGGTATCTGAAGCCATCGCCGCCGGGGATATTCAGGCGATAAACTACTTCGTGGCGCAGAAATACACCGAAGCGTTACAGCAAATCGGCTCGGCGAATAACAGCAAAGTGGTCATGATGCCGCTGGATGCCAGCAGTCTGATGGGCGCTATCGCCGGGATCAGCGAGCTGGTTAAGGACAGCGCCAGCGAACGGAAAAAAGCATGATAGCGATGATTCTGGTACATCCGCATATCTTCTGGCTTAGCCTCGGCGGCCTGTTGTTGGCTGCGGAAATGCTCGGCGGTAACGGCTATTTGCTGTGGAGCGGCGTGGCGGCAGTGATTACCGGCTTAACCGTCTGGCTCTTACCGCTCGGCTGGGAATGGCAGGGCGTGCTGTTTGCGGCCTTAACGTTGCTGGCGGCCTGGCTTTGGTGGCGCTGGCTGGCGCGTCGCGTGCGGGAACAGAAGCCGACCGACAGCCGCCTTAACCAACGCGGACAACAACTGGTAGGCCGCCGGTTTATGCTTGATGCCGCGTTAGTGAACGGACGGGGTCATATGCGTGTCGGCGACAGCTCGTGGCCGGTATGCGCTGACGAAGACCTGCGCGCAGGTACGCATGTCGAAGTGATCGCCGTGGAAGGCATCACCTTACGCATTCGTGCCGTTTAATCAACGTGGCTTTTGCGCCTTGTGATGACAGCAGCCGGAAAGATTATCAATAATCGGGCAGTCGGCGCTGTCATCGCCGGGACAACTCTCCGCCAGCGCCAGCAGTTGATCGCGCATTGATTGCAGCTCGCTGATATGGCGCTCGATCTCCGCGACCTTTTCCAGCGTCCGCTTTTTCACATCTGCGCTATGGCGTCGCGGATCGTTAAACAGATTGACCAGTTCGCCACACTCTTCCAGATTAAACCCCACCTGCCTCGCCTGTCGCAGCAACGTCAGCTCGTTTAAATGCTTCTGCGTGTAGGTGCGATAACCATTTTCGCTACGTAATGGCGGCGTCACCAGCCCTTTCTCTTCATAAAACCGAATGGCTTTGCTGGTTAAACCGGTTTTTTTCGCCACATCGCTAATATTCATATTTCCCCCTTGACCTTAACCTTGCTGGAAGGTTTAACCTTTATCACAGTGAGTCACTACGATTACTAAGGTCAATGAATTGATGACCAATCATAAAGGAGTTTTTACTATGTCTCAAACTATCGACCTGACCCTGGACGGTTTGTCCTGCGGTCATTGCGTTAAACGCGTGAAAGAAAGTCTTGAACAACGTCCGGATGTTGAGCTGGCGGACGTCACCGTAACCGAAGCGCACGTTACCGGTACCGCCAGTGCGGACGCGTTAATTGAAACCATCAAACAAGCCGGGTATGGCGCGACGTTAAGCCACCCAAAGGCTAAACCGCTGACAGAGTCATCAATCCCGTCGGAAGCACTGGCAGCGGTTCCTCATGAGCTTCCGGTAGCGACGGCCGATGAAGAAAGCCAACAGTTGCTGTTAAGCGGCATGAGCTGCGCCAGTTGTGTCACCCGCGTACAACATGCGCTACAAAGCGTACCGGGCGTCACGCAGGCACGGGTAAACCTGGCGGAACGCACTGCGCTGGTGATGGGCAGCGCGTCCGCCGCTGATTTAGTGCAGGCGGTGGAAAAAGCCGGCTACGGCGCAGAGGCGATTGAAGATGACATCAAACGCCGCGAGCGCCAGCAGGAAACCGCCATCGCCACCATGAAACGTTTTCGCTGGCAGGCAATCGTCGCCCTGGCGGTCGGTATACCGGTCATGGTCTGGGGGATGATCGGCGATAACATGATGGTGACCGGCGACAACCGCAGCCTGTGGCTGGCTATTGGCCTGATCACGCTTGCGGTGATGGTCTTTGCGGGCGGTCACTTTTACCGTAACGCGTGGAAAAGCCTGCTGAACGGCACGGCGACGATGGATACGCTGGTGGCGCTCGGCACCGGGGTCGCCTGGCTCTACTCCATGAGCGTCAACCTGTGGCCGCAGTGGTTCCCGATGGAAGCGCGGCACCTCTATTACGAAGCCAGCGCGATGATTATCGGTCTGATTAATCTCGGACACATGCTGGAAGCGCGCGCCCGTCAGCGTTCCTCAAAAGCGCTGGAAAAATTACTCGATCTCACCCCGCCCACCGCACGCGTCGTGACAGAAGACGGCGAAAAAAGCGTCCCGCTGGCGGACGTTCAGCCAGGGATGCTACTGCGGCTCACTACCGGCGATCGCGTGCCGGTGGATGGCGAAATTACCCAGGGCGAAGCGTGGCTTGATGAAGCCATGCTGACCGGCGAACCCATTCCGCAGCAAAAAGGCGAAGGCGACAGCGTTCATGCCGGCACCGTCGTCCAGGACGGCAGCGTCCTGTTCCGCGCCAGCGCGGTGGGCAGTCATACCACGCTGTCACGCATTATTCGCATGGTACGCCAGGCGCAAAGCAGTAAACCGGAAATTGGCCAACTGGCCGATAAAATCTCCGCGGTATTCGTTCCCGTCGTCGTGGCCATTGCGCTGTTCAGCGCCGCTATCTGGTATTTCTTCGGACCGGCGCCGCAAATTGTTTATACGCTGGTCATCGCCACCACCGTACTGATTATCGCCTGCCCTTGCGCATTAGGCCTGGCGACGCCAATGTCGATTATTTCCGGTGTAGGCCGCGCTGCCGAATTCGGCGTGCTGGTACGCGACGCCGATGCCCTGCAACGCGCCAGTACGTTGGATACCCTCGTTTTTGATAAAACCGGGACGCTGACGGAAGGCAAGCCGCAAGTGGTGGCGGTAAAAACCTTTAACGGCGTTGAGGAAGCTCAGGCATTACGTCTGGCAGCCGCGCTCGAACAAGGCTCCAGCCACCCGCTGGCCCATGCGATTCTGGAAAAAGCCGGCGACGATAAACTGCCGCAGGTGAACGGTTTCAGAACTCTGCGCGGACTGGGCGTCAGCGGTGAAGCGGAAGGCCATCAACTGCTTCTGGGGAACCAGGCGTTGCTGAACGAACAGCACGTCGCCACGGATGATATGACGGCGGAAATCACCGCGCAGGCCTCGCAAGGCTCGACTCCGGTCCTGCTGGCGATTGACGGTAAAGCGGCGGCGTTACTGGCGGTACGCGATCCATTGCGCAGCGATAGTATTGCCGCGCTTGAACGCCTGCACAACGCCGGATACCGTCTGGTAATGCTCACCGGGGATAACCCAACGACGGCTAACGCGATTGCCAAAGAAGCGGGTATTGACGAAGTCATTGCGGGCGTTCTGCCGGATGGCAAAGCCGATGCGATTAAACGTCTGCAAAGCCAGGGTCGTCAGGTTGCGATGGTCGGCGATGGTATCAACGATGCGCCCGCGCTGGCGCAGGCGGACGTCGGTATCGCGATGGGCGGCGGCAGCGATGTGGCGATTGAAACCGCGGCGATTACGCTGATGCGCCATAGTCTGATGGGCGTGGCGGATGCGCTGGCCATTTCGCGCGCGACGTTGCGCAATATGAAGCAAAACCTGCTTGGCGCATTTATCTACAACAGCATTGGTATCCCGGTGGCCGCCGGTATTCTGTGGCCGTTTACCGGTACCTTGTTAAACCCGGTAGTAGCGGGCGCTGCAATGGCGCTGTCTTCCATTACCGTCGTAAGCAATGCCAACCGGCTATTGCGCTTTAAACCGAAAGCGTAAAAACGCTATATCAGGCAGCATCAGCTGCCTGATATATTATTAAGCCATCAGTAATTTACCGTATCAATATATAAAAATTTAACCGCACATCCTGTAGAAAAATAAAAAACAACATTTTATAATGTTTTTTTGAATCATAAGGATGTGTTATTTATGTTTAGAAAAGCAGTTACGCTTCTTTTCCTGCTTTCTCCCGCCGTCAGTTATGCAGGGTTATTTGATTCCACTCCAGAGTTAAAATGTGGCAACGATAATGCAGTCACGGCGGCAAAAGAGTGGATTTATAATGAAGCATTAGGTCGTTTACAGCAAGACTATATTAAAGAGCCCTCCACGCTTTTCTTCGATATCCCCCAGACTCAATACGAGCAGCAACTCCGGGCTATTCCTGTTCAATTCAGTGATGTAATCACGCAGAACCCTCAAGCAGAAAATGCCAACCTACGAACTTGCTCGGCTACCGTCGCCATGGGTATTCCTCAGCCATTATTTAAATTAATGAAAGACTTACCAAATACTCTATTCTATATTTCACAAGGGGATGGACAGGTAATAAACAATACGGTGACCTGGAAACAGGTTAACTACAATATTCAGCTAGCAGACAACAACAAAGATATTGTTGTCACCCCTGTGCAAAAAACCGATAAATTGGCGCGGTCTATTTATGTAATGGCAAGAATGACGGTATCTGGTGATAGCATTATAAAGAAAAAAAATAACTCACTGATTGAAATCGCAGCAAAGAAATTTGAGAGTAGAGATCGCGAGCTTAATCAGGTCTGGAAATCGCTACCCGCTTCTGCCCGAACGGCATTAAAACAAGAGCAGCGAGTCTGGGTGACAAAAAAAGAGCAGCAGTGCGGCAAACTTAGCGATGCAAAATCCGAGGCCATACCCGCTGAAAAGCGCATCAGTATTTATAAATGCCAGCTTGAAATGACCATCGCCAGAACGGCCTATCTCGACGGCAGCGAATAACCCGACCGTTCGTTGACGTCCCGTCAGGGCGCATTGCGCCCTTTTCTCCAACGCGCTAGCATGAGCTTTTTCAAAGGGAGCGCGTATGGAGCTATTAAATCAACTTAAACGTTTATGGCGCGCGCTGCGTGGTACCCCAAATAGTTGGCCTGCTATCGATCTCTCCCTGCCCGGCGGTCGTCATCTGCATCTGGTTGGCAGTATTCATATGGGGACGCGCGATATGGCTCCTCTTCCAGCAAAGCTGGTGAAAAAGCTACGCCAGGCCGACGCGCTGGTCGTTGAAGCGGATATTTCCGGTAACGAAACGCCATTCAGCAATCTCCCCAAATGCCCGCCGTTGGTCGAACGTCTCAGCGCCGGGCAGCTAAGCGCACTGGAAAAACGGGTCAGCGAGTTGGGTATGCCGCTGATCCATTTTGATAATCAACCTTTATGGCAGATAGCTATGGTGCTACAGGCCACGCAGGCGCAACGGCTGGGATTGCGCCCGGACTATGGCATTGATTATCAGCTATTACAGGCTGCCCGCGAAATGTCGCTGCCGGTGCAAGAGCTGGAAGGGGCGAAACACCAGCTCGAACTACTCTGCGATCTGCCCGATGGCGGGATGGCGCTGCTCGACGACACGCTGACGCACTGGCACACCAACGCACGGCTTTTGCAGGTGATGATCGGCTGGTGGCTTGAACAGCCGCCGACCAGCGTCGGCGCTTCGCTCCCCAGAACGTTTAGCCAACCGCTGTATGATGTACTGATGGTGAAACGCAATGAAGCCTGGCGCGACGCGCTGCTGGCACTGCCGCCGGGACGCTACGTGGTAGCCGTAGGGGCGCTACATCTGTACGGCGAAGGCAACCTACCGCAAATATTGAAATAAAAAAATGGCCAATATCGCTATTGGCCCGTCAAAGAGGAATTTCATCGTTATTATTATCCCGACGCTTTCGCTTCGGATCTTCAGATTGTCGCTCAAAGTTGCCGCAACTGCCAAGACCTAATGCACAAGATTATACTATTTTTTAGTCCGCTTTCGGGCGTATGCTGATGGCAAATCACGTCTGTAGTAAGAAGGAACGTTATGACACCCGCAGTTAAGTTACTCGAAAAAAACAAGATTCCGTTTAACATTCACACCTACGATCACGATCCGAATGAAACTAACTTTGGCGATGAAGTGGTGCGTAAGCTCGGGCTAAACGCCGATCAGGTGTATAAAACGCTTTTGGTTGCCGTGAATGGCGATATGAAGCAACTGGCCGTCGCCGTGACGCCTGTAGCCGGACAGCTGGATTTGAAAAAAGTCGCCAAAGCTCTGGGCGCGAAAAAGGTCGATATGGCCGACCCGATGGTGGCGCAACGCACCACGGGATATCTGGTCGGCGGGATCAGTCCGCTGGGACAGAAGAAACGGCTGCCCACGCTGATTGACGCGCCTGCCCGCACGTTTGCCACTATTTATGTTTCCGGTGGTAAACGCGGGCTGGATATTGAACTGGCGGCTGACGATTTGGCCGCCATCCTGGGTGCTAAATTCGCTGATATCGCGCGTCGGGATTAAGCCTGCGTAAAATACATTGCCGGATAGAGGCGCAAACGCCTTATCCGGCCTACAGCAGACATAATCCGTAGGCCTTAAGGCTGCGCGCCATCAGGCAGTGATGGCTATCCGTACCGCTACAGCCAGCTCACCTCGCCATTTGGCGTAAACGCCGCCGCATCCAGCGGTGAATTTTGCTGAATAAACTCTTTCAGCACTTCCGCGTCAATAAACCCGGTATTCACGTATCCCGGTTTGTTATCGATGCGCGGATAACCATCGCCGCCCGTGGCGTTGAAACTCAGCGTCGCCATGCGGTAGGTTTTGGCCGGATCAACAGGCTCGCCTTTGATTTTCAGATCGGTGAGCTTGCCCTCTTTGGCGACAAAGCTCACATTGGCGAACTGTGGATAGGCGCCGGAGTCCGGTTTCATCTGCGCTACGGCGGTGAGATAATCAACCACCTCTTTGCCGCTCATATCGGCATACACCACAATGTTGCCGAACGGCTGTACCTTGAGCACGCTTTTATAGGTAATATCTCCCGCCTCAATCGAGTCGCGAATACCGCCGCCGCTCATCACGCCAAAATCGGCGCCGGTGCGCGCGATCTGCGCAGCCAGAATCACCCGTCCCATATTGGTCTGGACAAATCTGACCTTACTGCGATCGCCTTCAAGAAGGCCATTCACGCTACCAATTTTCACCTCCAGTTGCGCTTTACCTTTATTCTGGAACGGCGTTAATAACGAGAGCATTTGCGGATTTTCGGCGATTTCCGGCGTGTAAAGTACACGCTCGCTTTTCCCGTTATCCCAGGTCACTTTTTTCTTGAGATTTACCGGAATAAGCTGGTAGTTAACCATTTTCATCTCGCCGTTACGGAATTCGAAATCCGCGCGGCCCACATATTTACCCCACTCATGCGCCTGCACGATCCAGATACCATTTTGCTTATCCGGCGCGCAGGGCGTTCCCGGTACGTAATTCACCTGTTTTTTATTTTCCGACGCCATGCATACCGGGTCTTGTGAGTGACCGCCCACAATCATCGCCAGCGAACCGGCAGGCAGGCTACGCGCCATCTCAACGTCGCCCGGCGCGTTCGAACCGTGATCGCCGTTGTCATAATGCCCCATATGTGTGGTCGCGATAATCACGTCCGGTTTTTCATTCATATTAAGTTCCTGAATCACCACCTTTGCTTCTTCAGCAGGTTTACGAAACTCAATATCGGTGAAATATTCCGGGTTGCCTATTTTCGCCGTGTCATCGGTGGTTAAGCCGATTACCGCGATTTTTATATCCTGGCGTGTAAAAATAGCCCACGGCTTAAACAGACGCTCGCCGGTACTTTTTTGATAAATATTGGCGGAAAGAAAGGGAAACTTCGCCCACTTTTCCTGCTGGCGCAATACGGTGAGCGGGTTATCAAATTCATGATTACCGACGGCCATAGCGTCGTAGCCAATCAGATTCATCCCGCGGAAATCGGGCTCCGCATCCTGGAGATCGGATTCCGGCACCCCGGTATTAATGTCGCCGCCGGATAACAACAGGACGCTTCCCCCCTCTTGCGCCACCTCTTTACGGATACTGTCCACCAGCGTTTTTTGCGCCGCCAGACCATATTCGCCATATTCGCTGCGCCAGAAGTGACCGTGGTGATCGTTGGTATGCAGGATAGTAATTTTATAGGTTTTATCTTTTTCGTAAGCCTGTACAGGCTGAGTCGTCAGCGCGAACGCCGCCAGTAACGCCAGCGCCACACCCCGTTTCAAAAATTTCATCTTTCTCTCCCTGACTCAATATCAACCGCAGAAATTACCTTTCCTTGCAATAATAGACAAATATGTTTTCAGAATTGAGACTTCCTTCAAACACATTTCACAGGTATGTTAGGCAGGTAATAATTACACATCCTACTATCTCCAACATCGCATAAAATTTAAGTGACTTTCTATGGCCATGAGTGAACCAACCCAGCCGTTAGCCGGCGCGCCCGCAGCGGCCGCTAAAGCACGTACTTCGTTTGGTATTTTGGGCGCGATCAGTCTTTCCCATCTGCTGAACGATATGATCCAGTCGCTAATCTTAGCCATTTATCCCCTGTTGCAGGCGGAGTTTTCGCTGACTTTCGTCCAGATAGGTTTGATCACCCTGACGTTCCAGCTCGCCTCATCGCTACTGCAACCGGTCGTCGGCTACTGGACGGATAAGTATCCCATGCCGTGGTCGCTGCCTGTCGGCATGTGTTTTACCCTGAGCGGGCTGGTACTGCTGGCAATGGCGGGAAGTTTTGGCGGCGTATTGCTCGCTGCGGCGCTGGTGGGTACCGGCTCGTCCGTTTTTCACCCGGAATCGTCCCGCGTGGCGCGCATGGCCTCCGGCGGACGTCATGGTCTGGCGCAGTCTATCTTCCAGGTCGGCGGTAACTTCGGCAGTTCATTGGGCCCGCTGCTGGCCGCCGTGATTATCGCGCCCTATGGCAAAGGGAATGTCGCCTGGTTTGTGCTGGCTGCGCTGCTGGCGATCGTGGTGCTGGCGCAGATCAGCCGCTGGTATGCAGCCCAGCACCGGATAGCGAAAGGCAAGCCAAAAGCGATAATCGCTAACCCGCTGCCGCGCAATAAAGTCGTGCTGGCGGTCAGCGTATTATTGCTACTCATTTTCTCGAAATATTTCTATATGGCGAGCATCAGTAGCTACTACACCTTTTATCTGATGCAAAAATTCGGATTATCAATACAAAACGCGCAGCTCCATCTGTTTGCCTTCCTGTTTGCGGTGGCTGCCGGGACGGTAATCGGCGGGCCGGTGGGCGATAAAATCGGCAGGAAATATGTGATTTGGGGCTCTATTCTCGGCGTCGCGCCGTTTACCCTTGTTTTACCCTACGCCACGCTGTACTGGACGGGGATTTTAACGGTGATTATCGGCTTTATTCTCGCGTCGGCGTTTTCCGCCATTCTGGTGTATGCCCAGGAGCTGCTGCCAGGACGCATCGGTATGGTTTCCGGCCTGTTTTTCGGGTTTGCCTTCGGGATGGGAGGCCTGGGCGCAGCGGTGCTGGGGCTGATTGCCGACCATACCAGTATCTATTTAGTTTATAAAATCTGTGCTTTCCTGCCGCTTCTGGGGATACTGACCATATTCTTACCTGATAATCGACATAAAGCGTGATTTTATGGCGGTTAAAGGTACGCTTTAACCGCCTGTACATCCCGATGCCATCATGCTTTGCCCATCCCATACTTATCACTTTTCCGTTCCGTGCTCTTTTTACCGTCAGATTGTATTTTTTTATAAAACACAACCATTTTTTATAAACATCCTGATTGAAATTGTCATAAACTATTACCCGGAGTTTTGGAGTCCAGCAACCAAAGGAGACGGAATGCATCACGCTACCCCGCTTATCACCACCATTGTCGGCGGCCTTGTGCTCGCTTTTATTCTCGGCATGATTGCCAACAAATTGCGTATTTCTCCACTGGTGGGATATCTGTTAGCGGGCGTTCTGGCGGGACCTTTTACCCCTGGTTTTGTTGCGGATACCAAACTGGCGCCGGAGCTGGCGGAGCTCGGCGTGATTCTATTGATGTTCGGCGTCGGGCTGCATTTTTCGCTGAAGGATTTGATGGCGGTAAAGTCTATCGCCATTCCCGGCGCTGTCGCTCAGATAGCGGTGGCGACGCTGCTGGGTATGGCGCTTTCTGCCGTGCTGGGATGGTCATTAATGACCGGCATCGTTTTTGGGCTCTGTCTGTCTACCGCCAGTACCGTCGTCCTGCTGCGCGCGCTTGAGGAGCGGCAACTCCTTGATAGCCAGCGCGGGCAAATCGCCATCGGCTGGCTGATTGTCGAAGATCTGGTGATGGTACTGACGCTGGTCTTGCTGCCCGCCGTTGCCGGCATGGTGGAAAAAGGCGATGTCGGCATAGCCTCGCTAACAGTCGATATGGGGATAACCATTGGTAAAGTGGTGGCGTTTATCGCCATCATGATGCTGGTCGGACGCCGCCTGGTGCCGTGGATTATGGCTCGCAGCGCCGCCACCGGCTCGCGCGAATTGTTTACCCTTTCCGTACTGGCGCTGGCGTTAGGCATTGCGTTTGGCGCGGTAGAACTGTTTGACGTCTCTTTTGCGCTGGGCGCGTTCTTCGCTGGAATGGTGCTTAATGAGTCGGAGCTGAGTCACCGGGCGGCGCACGATACGTTGCCGCTGCGCGACGCCTTTGCCGTCCTGTTTTTTGTTTCCGTCGGCATGTTGTTCGATCCGTTAGTCTTGATCCAACAGCCGCTGGCGGTGTTGGCGACGCTTGCCATTATCGTCTTTGGTAAATCGATCGCTGCGTTTTTCCTGGTGCGTATGTTCGGCCACTCGCCGCGAACCGCGCTGACCATTGCCGCCAGCCTGGCGCAAATCGGCGAGTTCGCCTTTATTCTCGCCGGACTCGGCATGGCGCTCAACCTGCTGCCGCAAGCGGGACAGAACCTGGTGCTGGCAGGCGCTATTTTGTCGATTATGCTTAATCCCGTACTGTTTACCCTGCTGGAGAAGTATCTGGCGAAAACCGAAACGCTGGAAGAGCAAACTCTGGAAGAGGCTATCGAAGAAGAGAAGCAAATTCCGGTGGATATCTGTAATCATGCCCTGCTGGTGGGTTTTGGCCGCGTAGGCAGTCTGCTGGGAGAAAAATTACTGGCGGCGGGGATTCCGCTGGTGGTTATCGAAACGTCCCGTACCCGCGTGGATGAACTGCGCGAACGCGGGATTCGCGCCGTGCTGGGCAACGCCGCTAACGAAGAAATCATGAATCTGGCGCATCTGGACTGCGCCCGCTGGCTGTTATTGACCATCCCCAACGGTTACGAAGCCGGTGAGATTGTCGCCTCAGCGCGGGAAAAAAGTCCTGATATCGAGATAATCGCCCGCGCACACTATGATGATGAAGTGAAATATATTACCGAGCGGGGAGCCAATCAGGTAGTGATGGGCGAGCGAGAAATTGCCCGGGCGATGTTGGAACTGCTTGAAACGCCGCCCGCAGGTGAAGTCGTCGCCAGTTAAGGGTTTTCCGGACGGCCCGATGCGCGCAGCGCCATCGGGCAAGCCAGATTAGCGATCCCAGTACGACTCTTCCAGGCTGTCCTCACGTTCCGGCAGCCCGCGTGTCAGACGCGGAGAATGCTGGTTCAGTACCTGATAACTGACACGGTTAGCATATTTACACACCTGCGCCAGCGACGAATAGGTCAGCCAGGTAAATTTGTGCTTACTGGAGTTCGGTACGTTGCTACGATGGTAACTGTTCGCCGTAATATCGTGCAGCAGCGCCGCCAGCGCGCCATCGCCCGCGCCGTTGGTGTTCATGATTTTTTCCGGCCCGCCCATATACGGCGCAATATGCGAATAAACGCGCAGCGGATTAATACAATCTTTATGGCGCATTGCCCGGCTAAATTCATACTGGTTAAATTCAGCAATAGCTCCCGGTAGCAGCGGATGCTGGGTTTTACGTTTTGCTTCCTCTTCGGTGAAGCCCGCCATATATAACCCTATCGGCCCGGCGGTGCATAACACCAGGTCGACCCAGTCCAGCGCCTTATCCGCCGCCAGCAGCGGGTCGTTTTCGCCGGTCAGCGCTTCCGCTTCTTCTTCATTCATTGCCAGAATCGAGACATTCTCTTTGAGAAACGCCTGCCACCACTGCGGATTATCGGCGATCACAAATTTGGTGCCCAGCGTCATGACAACCGGCACGTTATGCTTTTTCGCGTATTCGATCGCTTTCATCGTCGCGTCAGGCATCGGTTCGCCAGGCTTACAGCGCACCAGATATGAGGTCAACACCAGCGCGGAAGCGCCAGCGATCACCGCTTCCGGAATACTTTCCGCCCGTAACTGATTCATATGGCCGGGGCTGATAGCGAAGGTACGCTCGCCGGATTCGCCAATCAGCGTGAAACAGCGGCCAATCGGGCCATCTACCGCTTGCAGATAATTCAGGTCGGTACGGCTGGAAGTATTACACAGGTAGCGATAAGCGTAGCTGCCAATCTCAATGTTGCTGCACATCACGCCCAGTAACACCGAACGGTCATCCGCCAGTACCGAGTAATTATGCATCGTATTGCCTATAGTGCCGCCAGCAAACTGATGGGTGATCAAATTTTCCCGCGTCAGTTCCTGATACAGCTTCTCCGCCACCTCGTCTTCTATCACCAGAGAATGCCCGGCGCTTAATCCATAGCGTGTAATAAAATCGTCATCCACTTTCGCCTCAATATCCACCAACGTCTGGTCGATACCGACGACCCAGGAGGCGTTGGTTTCCTGTTCTGGCTGAATTTGTTGCAACAACGGGTCACGCGCATTGACGGGAAAATAGTGTTTGGATTTACGTTTACCGGGAAATTTCATGATTGTGCTTACGGATGAATAACGGAGCGCTGCATGGTAGCACATTCCCCCTGCTGCGCGCGACGGACGATGGCGTTTCAATATCGGACGACGAGATCGCAGTTTCTCCAGCCGCGTTTTTTACAATGGTTCACTTTCACAAGGAGCGTTTTATGAAGCCGGAAAATAAAATTCCCGTACTCACCCGACTGTCAGACGAAATGAAAGCCGTCGTAAACTTCCAGCAACCAGGCCTTCCCCCCTGGCCTGCCGATGGCGATATTGAGACCCAGCGTCAGTATTATCTTCTTGAGCGCCGTTTCTGGAATGCCGACGCGCCGTCCATGACCACCCGCACCTGCGCCGTCCCTACGCCTTATGGCGATGTAACAACCCGGCTCTACTCGCCGCAGCCGACCAGCCAGGCCACCTTATACTATCTGCACGGCGGCGGATTTATCCTCGGTAATCTGGATACGCATGACCGGATAATGCGTCTGCTGGCGCGTTATACCGGCTGTACCGTGATCGGTATTGATTATTCGCTGTCGCCACAAGCGCGTTATCCGCAGGCCATTGAAGAAACCGTCGCGGTATGCAGCTACTTCTCTCAACATGCCGATGAATACTCGCTCAACGTGGAGAAAATCGGTTTCGCCGGGGATTCCGCAGGCGCCATGCTGGCGCTTGCCAGCGCGCTCTGGCTACGTGATAAGCACATTCGCTGCGGTAACCTTATCGCGATTCTGTTGTGGTATGGGCTGTATGGGTTGCAGGACTCGGTAAGCCGCCGTCTGTTCGGCGGCGCATGGGACGGCCTGACGCGTGAAGATCTGGACATGTACGAAAAGGCCTATCTGCGTAACGATGAAGATCGGGAATCGCCCTGGTATTGTCTGTTTAATAACGATCTCACGCGCGATGTGCCGCCCTGCTTTATTGCCAGCGCGGAGTTTGATCCGCTCATTGATGACAGCCGCTTGCTGCACCAGACATTACAGGCGCACCAGCAGCCCTGCGAATACAAAATGTATCCCGGCACGCTGCACGCCTTTCTGCACTATTCGCGAATGATGACAATCGCCGACGATGCCTTGCAGGACGGCGCACGCTTCTTTATGGCGAGGATGAAGACGCCGCGTTAACGGTACGGCGCCGTGAGTTTCAGCATCATATCAATATGTTCCGGCGTCGCGTTCAGCGCCGGAATGTACGCATATTTTTTACCGCCCGCTTCAAGGAAAATCTCGCGATTCTGTTCCGCTATCTCTTCCAGCGTCTCCAGACAATCCGCGGCAAACCCCGGACACATGACCTGAATATGGCCCGTCCCCTTTTCACCCAACATTTTTAGCGTTTCATCGGTGTACGGCGTCAGCCACGGTTCACGACCAAAGCGCGACTGGAACGTCATCATTACCTTTTCCGGCGGCAGTCCCAATGCGGAAACCAGTTCGCGCGTGGTATCGCGACAGCGCTGCGGGTAGTCATCGCCTTCATCCGCATAACGTTGTGGAATGCCGTGATAAGAGAGCAGAAGCACATCCGGCTCGCCGTGTCTGGCGAACGACTCACGCGCGCTTTTCGCCAGCGCATCGATATAAGCGCCGTCATCCGCGTAATCGCGAATAAATGAGATACCGGGAATACGACGTTTACGCGCCAGTATCCGCCCCAGTTCGTCCCAGACTGCGCCCACCGTTGAGCAAGAGTATTGCGGGTACAACGGCAGCACGACGATATGGTCGACGTCGCTTGCTAACAGTTCATCGACAGCGCTTTCCAGCGAGGGCGAGCCGTAGCTCATCCCCAGCGCGACGGGCGTGTCTGGCAACCGCGCGGCCAGCGCCTGTTGCTGTTCGCGGCTATATACCATGAGCGGCGAACCGCCATCCATCCAGATAGATTGATAGAGTTTCGCGACGCGCGGCGAACGCAGCGGTAAAATAACGCCACGCAGCAGCGGCCACCACAGCAGACGAAGAGTATCCACCACGCGTCTGTCGCTTAAAAATTGTTTCAGGTAGCGCTTTACCGCTTCGGGAGTTGGGGCATCTGGCGTGCCAAGGTTAGCCAGCAGGATACCGGTTTTCGTCTGACGCATTGCCGCCTCTTATCTATTCAAATTGTTGATAATTGTAGCGGAAAAGCGATAAAGAAGAACTAATTGCTGCAAGAGGTAAGACGAGAATTTGCCGAATGGCGCTAACGATGCCAGTAGGCCGGATAAGGCGTTCAGGCCGCCATCCGGCACCGATTGCCTGATGGCGCTACGCTTATCAGGCCTGCGGGATAATGGCAGGCCTGATAAGCGGTTCACTACGCGAAAAAATTAACCGAGGATTTTTTCCAGCGCTGCGCGCACGTCGGCAACGGCCTGCGTACCGTCAACTTTAGCGTATTTGGTGTTGCCCGCTTCCGCTTCTTTCTGGTAGTAGCCAATCAGCGGCGCGGTCATCTGATGATATTCCACCAGACGTTTGCGAACGGTCTCTTCCTGATCGTCTTTACGGGTGGTCAGATCTTCGCCGGTGACGTCATCTTTGCCTTCCACTTTCGGCGGATTAAACTTTACGTGGTAAACGCGGCCAGAGGCGGCGTGTACGCGACGACCCACAATACGGTCAACGATCAGTTCGTCCGGTACGTCGAATTCCAGCACGTAATCCACGACAATACCCGCTTCTTTCATCGCGTCAGCCTGCGGGATCGTGCGCGGGAAACCGTCCAGCAGAAAACCGTTACGGCAGTCTTCCTGGGCGATACGCTCTTTAACCAGCGCGATCACCAGCTCATCGGTCACCAGTTTACCGGCGTCCATGATATCTTTCGCCTGTTTGCCCAACTCGGAGCCTGATTTCACTGCGGCGCGCAGCATATCGCCAGTGGAGATTTGCGGAATACCATATTTCTCCATGATGAACTGAGCCTGAGTTCCTTTACCCGCGCCCGGAGCGCCAAGCAGAATAATACGCATTACGAAAATCCCCTCAAAGGTTGTCGATATTTTTTAAAAAGCGCTAAACGATACCACCATCACGCATTTCGCTCAAGGAAGCCGCCTGATGCTGAAACGGTTAACGAAGAGAAATCGAGAAAAGAGAAGGTATTATAAAAAATGCCGGATGGCGCTGGCGCTTATCCGGCCTACAAACAGTACTCGCCCGTAGGCCGGATAAGATGCTTCGCGTCGCCATCCGGCAGTCACAAAACAGTACTCGCCCGTAGGCCGGATAAGACGCTTCGCGTCGCCATCCGGCAGTCACAAAACAGTACCCGTCCGTAGGCCGGATAAGACGTTTCACGTCGCCATCCGGCAGTCACAAAACAGTACCCGTCCGTAGGCCGGATAAGATGCTTCGCGTCGCTATCCGGCAATCAGATGAGCGTTATCAGGACACCAGCAACTGGTTCATACGGCGGATAAACTGGTTCGGATCTTCCAGCGTACCGCGTTCAGCGAACAGCGCCTGATCCAGCAGCAGCTCAACCCACTCTTTAAACTGCGCTTCATCCTTGGTATCGGCAGTGCGTTTAACCAGCACATGATCCGGGTTGAGCTCAAAGATGTATTTCACTTCCGGCACGGACTGACCAGCCGCGGCGAACAGTTTCGCCATCTGGGTGCTCATTTCATCCGCATCGGTGGTGACAATCGCCGGCGTGTCGGTTAAACGGTGCGTCAGACGCACGTCTTTCACGCGATCGCCCAGCAGGGTTTTGACACGCTCCACGAACGGCTCAAGCGCCTTTTCCGCTTCTTTCGCGTTTTCGTCGACTTCATCCGCCAGTTTTTCGATGGATTCATCGGCTTTAGCGACCGACTGGAATGCTTTACCGTCAAACTCGGTCAGGTAGTTCATCATCCACTCGTCGATGCGATCGGAGAGCAGCAGCACTTCGATGCCTTTCTTACGCAGCAGCTCCAGGTGCGGGCTGTTTTTCGCCGCCGCATAGCTGTCTGCGGTGATGTAGTAGATTTTTTCCTGCCCTTCTTTCATCCGGGAGACGTAATCTTCCAGCGACACGGTCTGAGCGGAAGAGTCGGTATGGGTGGAGGCAAAGCGCAACAGTTTAGCGATCGCTTCCTGGTTGGCGTGATCTTCCGCCGGGCCTTCTTTCAACACCAGACCGAACTGTTTCCAGAAGGTTTGGTATTTTTCCGCGTCGTCTTTCGCCAGTTTTTCCAACATTTGCAGAACGCGTTTGGTTAGGGCGCTGCGCAGATTACGCGTTACCGTGCTGTCCTGCAGGATTTCACGGGAGACGTTCAACGGCAGGTCATTAGAATCAATCAGGCCGCGCACGAAACGCAGATAGTTCGGCATGAACTGCTCGGCATCGTCCATAATGAACACGCGCTGTACGTACAGCTTCAGACCATGTTTGTGATCGCGGTTCCACAGATCCCACGGCGCCTGCGACGGGATATACAGCAGGCTGGTGTACTCCTGCTTACCTTCCACGCGGTTGTGGCTCCAGGTCAGCGGATCGGTGAAATCATGCGCGATGTGCTTGTAAAACTCGTTGTACTCGTCGTCTTTAATTTCCGACTTGTTACGGGTCCACAACGCCTGGGCCTTGTTGATTTTCTCCCAGGAAATCACGGTTTCGCCGTCTTTTTCTTCCCGTTTTTCAATCTCTACCGGCAATGCGATGTGATCGGAATATTTACTGATAATTGAGCGTACGCGCCAGTCATCGAGGAATTCATCTTCGCCTTCACGCAGGTGTAAGGTGATTTCCGTACCACGGTCATTTTTGGTGATATCGGCAACGGTGTATTCGCCTTCGCCTGCCGATTCCCAGAACACGCCATTTTCCGGCTTGTCGCCTGCCGCACGAGTACGTACGGTCACTTTATCGGCCACAATAAACGCGGAGTAGAAGCCTACGCCAAACTGACCAATGAGCTGGCTATCTTTCGCCTGATCGGACCCCATTGATTCGAGGAAAGATTTGGTGCCGGACTTGGCAATGGTGCCTAAGTGGTCAATCACCTCATCACGATTCATCCCCACGCCGTTATCGGCAATGGTCAACGTACGCTTATCTTTATCGAAAGAGACGCGCACACGCAGCTCGCCATCTCCTTCATACAGGTCCGGGTTTGACAGAGCGCGGAAACGCAGCTTGTCCGCCGCATCTGAGGCGTTAGAGATGAGTTCACGCAGGAAGATTTCTTTATTGGAATAAAGAGAATGGATCATCAGGTGCAGAAGCTGTTTAACTTCTGACTGAAAACCACGCGTTTCTTGTCCTTTCATGTGGATAGACCTCAACAATGCCATTTTTAATGGTAAAAATACGTTGAGGGTGAGATGGGGACAAGCGGGTGTGATTTCAAGCGGAGGCCGCGAATGCCGCCTCCGTTTGTTCAGAAAATAATCTTATGGCGTCCCGCCAGCGAGTGGGACAGCGTCGTACCGTCGACCATCTCCAGTTCGCCGCCAACCGGCACGCCGTGGGCGATACGACTGGCTTCGACGCCGGCCTCCGCGCACAGCTCGGCAATATAGTTCGCGGTAGCCTCTCCTTCAACCGTCGGGTTGGTCGCGAGGATCAGCTCACTGATTTTTTCTGACGCCAGCCGCTGTTCCAGACGATCGAGACCGATATCATCCGGCCCGATGCCGTCCAGCGGCGACAGGTGGCCCATCAGCACGAAATACCGCCCGGAAAATTGCCCGGTCTGCTCAATGGCGTAGATATCCGCAGGACTCTCCACCACGCAAATCTGGCCGTTTTCCTGACGCCGCGGGTTCGAACAGATATTACAAACATCCTGCTCGGTAAAGGTGCGGCAGTCGGCGCAGTGGCCGATTTCCGACATCGCCCGGGTCAGCGCCTGCGCCAGGCGCATTCCGCCGCTGCGATCGCGCTGCAACAGGGTAAACGCCATCCGCTGCGCCGACTTAGGGCCGACGCCCGGAAGGCAGCGCAACGCTTCCATAAGCTGAGTTAACAGCGGACTGGTTTGCATCAGAATGGCATCTTAAAGCCTGGCGGCAGTTGCATACCGGAAGAGACGGAAGCCATCTTCTCTTTTTGCGTCTCTTCAATGCGGCGCGCCGCATCGTTGAAGGCCGCAGCGACCAGATCTTCCAGCATCTCTTTGTCATCTTCCAGCAGGCTTGGGTCAATTTCCACGCGGCGGCAGTTATGCGCGCCGTTGATGGTCACCTTCACCAGACCCGCGCCGGATTCGCCGGTCACTTCCAGCTGCGCAATCTCTTCCTGCATTTTCTGCATTTTTTCCTGCATCTGCTGGGCCTGCTTCATCAGATTGCCCAGACCGCCTTTTCCAAACATAAGCTCTCTCTCTTGATGGTTCACAATCGCAAGCCAGGCTTACGATCAAATGGGGCGGATACTCTCTTCATCCAGCTCGGCGTCGAAGAATCGACGCAGCGTCTGAATGTTATTATCCGCAATAATTGACTCACGCGCTTGCGCGAGTTTCTCTTCATAAATGGCCTGACGCCATTCCAGCGGCGTACGCACCGCGGGATTATCATCTTCAACGATGGTCAGTTCAACCGTCGTTCCCGTCAGATCGCTGAGCGCTTGCGCCAGCTTTTGCTGCGCGCCGCTGGAATTGAGGTGCCGCTGCGTCGAGCGCAGATGCAGACAAACCGCGTTGCCGTTCTGCTCCTTCCAGGCATTGAGCGCCACCTGCTCCACCAGCTTAGGCAAAGAAAGCTGGCTTACCTGCGCCGCCCACGGATCGCGCTCAATCGCTTCCGCCGCCAGTTTAGCCGCCAGCTCCGGCGTTTTTTCATGCTCCAGAGCTTTCTTAAGCGCTTTTGGCGTAGCCACCACTTCTTTGGTTTGTACTACCGGCGTGGTGGCCTTCCAGCGATAAGCCTCTTTCTTTACTGGCGCCGTTTCCAGCGCGGACGGCGCCGGGCGCGCCTGTACGCGCTCCGAAACCGAGGCCAGCCGCTCCAGCGCAGAGTTATTCACCGGCCGCGCGCGGGATGCGGCTGCCGGTTCACTCTTTTTTGTTTTGGTTACTCCCTGCGCGCGCTGTAGCTGATTGCGCGCCGCCAGCACCTGACTGGTAGACGCCGGCAGCGGCGCTGGCGATGTCTGCGGCGCGGGCGCCGACGGCTGCTGCACCTGCGGCGGCGTCATTACCGCCGTTGGGGCCACGGGCGCAAAAGACTGCCGCGGCGTTTCAGGCTCCGGCAAGGGCATACGCGGGTGAAACGCCAGTGCACGCAGTAACGTCATTTCAACGCCCATCCGCCGGTCCGGCGCCCAGGGCAATTCTTTGCGACCAATCAACAACGTCTGATAATAGAGCTGAAGATCGCCGGGAGGCACCGTCCGGGCAAGTTCGCGCATCCGTTGCTCGATAGCCGCCATATCGCTGCCTAACGCGGCAGGCGAAAGTTGCACCATCGCAATACGGTGCAGCAGGCTAAGCATTTCGACCAGCAGCGCTTCCCATTCAATACCGCGCGCCGCCGCCTCGTTGATAAGCGACATGACGCGTTCGCCGTTAGCGTCAACCACCGCCTCGACTAATGACAAAGCCTGGTCGTCGTCCAGCGTACCGAGCATGGCGCTTACCGCCTGCGTCGAAACCTGCCCGTCGCCGCTGGCGATCGCCTGGTCAGTCAGACTTAATGCATCGCGCAGGCTGCCGTCAGCCGCACGCGATAACAACTGCAACGCGCGGGGTTCGTGAGCGATATGTTCCTCATTGAGAATATGCTCAAGCTGATGGCGAATCTGTTCAACATCCAGCGCTTTGAGATGAAACTGTAGGCAGCGCGACAAAATGGTCACCGGCAGCTTCTGCGGATCGGTGGTCGCCAGTAAAAATTTCACATGCGCTGGCGGCTCTTCAAGCGTTTTAAGTAGCGCATTAAAGCTGTGGCGCGACAGCATGTGGACTTCATCGATCAGATAGACTTTAAAGCGACCGCGCGCAGGCGCGTACTGGACGTTATCCAGCAGGTCGCGGGTGTCTTCGACTTTGGTACGCGATGCGGCGTCAATCTCAATGAGATCGACAAAACGCCCTTGCTCAATTTCCCGACAGTTATCGCAAACGCCGCACGGCGTCGCGGTAATACCGGTTTCGCAGTTCAGCCCCTTCGCCAGCAGTCGGGCGATAGAGGTTTTACCGACGCCGCGCGTGCCGGAAAAAAGATATGCGTGATGAATGCGCCCTAACGACAAGCCGTTCGCCAGTGCGGTCAGCACATGTTCCTGGCCGACGA
>OKEE01000030.1_pt1 | contig 82892 bp, 74 predicted proteins | sample 1611071 | NCBI WGS metagenome assembly OKEE01 (sample SAMN04436708, study PRJEB24849) | human gut metagenome | biome: human gut; feature: NICU; material: stool | host: Homo sapiens | place: USA: Saint Louis, MO | collected 2010-09-07 | reverse complement strand
AAAATGTTGCTCTGGACTTCTCTTACGAGCAGAGCCGTATTCGTAGCGTTGACGTTGGCACCTGGATTGCTGGCGTAGGTTACCGCTTCTAATCACGTCGGTGAAAATGAAAAATCCGCCTTTCGGGGCGGATTTTTTTTGCCTGAAACGTGCATTATTTTAGTGAAAAAATATCGCTGCCCAGATGGTTATAGTCCACTTTCTGTAATTTGAAATTGGTGATATAAACGGGCCCGGCTTTCTGTTCCGAAATAAATCGATAGCGATTTTTGATCTCTTTAGCGCTAATTCCTGTCCATTGCGAGAAAAAACTCAGGAAATCGTTCGCGGAACGGCGAGCTTTAATGATCCGATGCGCTTTACTGTCGCTGGATAGCACCATAAACGGCACCTGGAAGTTTTGCTGGAATTTGTCGTCATGCGCCAGGTACTGTACCGCTTTGCCGCGTTCTTTAAACGCCAGCCCGTGATCGGAGAAATAGACGAGCGAAAAACTGTCGCCGCTATGACGAAGCTGAGTATAGAGCTGACGGAGCAAATCGTCGGTTTGCGTCATGGTGTATAAATAACAAGACGTCTCTTTCGACTGGACAAACGTCGCGTATTTTCCCTGAGTACGGTCGCAGGCCTGGGGATGCGACCCCATTAAATGCAACACAATCAACTGCGGTTGCGTGCGTTCTGTCGCCAATACCTGCGCCGTCATGGTTAACAGCGCTTCGTCGCGAGTATTTTTATCCGCTTCAAAATCGCCGTTTTTCAGGAAATGCGCTTCATCGGCGCGTTTGGCGATACTGGCGATGGCCGTGTCGTATTCGCCGATTTGCCCCTGATTGGAAAACCACCATGTCTGAAAACCGGCGCGGTTAGCCAGCGTGACGAAATTATCCTGATACTGCGGTTTGTTATCCACCACGCGATTGAGCGTTAAACCGAGCGATTTTTGCGTTGAGCCGCTGGCGGCGATGTAATCCATAAAGAAGTCGCCATTCACATGGCTGGCGAAGGGGGTATTATCCCAGTGGCCGCCGAAAGCGCCCATGGCATCCCGTCGCGCGCTTTCACCAATCACCACGACATAGATGTGATATCTGGGTTTCACCGCAGTAACCGTCCAGCTATCTTTTATGCCGGATAGCTGCGCCATACGGTGCTGCTCTTCAATGACTTCGTTGTTATTGACGATAACGTCTTTGGCGAAGCGAAAAACCGGATAGCCGGTATCAATAACCTTAAAAACGCCGCCCCAGGCCAGATTTTGTACCGGCGCGACGAAAAATGCCGCGACGCTGATCAGCAGGCACAGGCTGTCGAGGCTATTCCAGCGCGGCCTGACTTCTTCTTTTCGGCGGCGAAGCGCAATAATACCCAGCGCAAAAATAAAAAGTCCGGTCAGGTAGCTATACCACGGGAAGATGGTCAGGATTTCGCTCGACTCTTCCATATTGGTGGAGTGCAGCGCCAGCAGCGTATTAAAGTTCGGGGCGCCGTAAGCCTGGCCAAAGGGAAAATAGCAAGCGGCTACCAGCGAACAGATGCCGAGCAGCGCTTTTTGTCCGCGGGGCAGGTAGCGCCAGAGCAGCAGCAACAGGCAGGTAAACGCCGCGGTATAAAGCAGGCTAAAGGGGTAGCCGAGCGCGAGGTTAATCAGCAGCGACTGTAAAAAGTAGAGGCCCGCCCACGGGCTTACCGCCCGACGACGGGCGAGAAGTGGATCGATAAGGGTTGAATTCATATGCCACTATTGCAAAAACGCCATGTGCTAACCCTGGCGCGAAGGGTCATTACCTGCCTGATTATGCGTAAAAAAGTATTGGGTTCGCAACGGCGAGTCGCAAAATATTCAGGGCTGCCAGAAGATAGAGCGTGCGGGTAAGAAGGTCAACCGCCGGAAAGAAAATGTTTTGCGAAGAGAATAGCAAAACCACAAAAAAACAGGGGAAATGGGCGCCATTTCCGTTGAGGATGCAAAATAAAGCGGCGTACCGCACCGCCGCGTTATTTCGTGGAAGGGTTATCCTGCTCCGGTTTGCCGTTGATCATATCGCACAACATAGAGAGCAGCATTAACCGGACTTTAAAGGGAGAGTGACTGAACACGCGTATACACCTCTTAAATTCGTTCATATAAACCTCCTGATGTTTCTATCCCATCGATCCGTGAGGGATGTCTGCATTACATACAGATATAGCACAGGCTATGTTTTATAGCTATTGCTAAAACGTTAATTTTTTGTGCCCGGACAACTCTGGTTTACAATGAGCGCTCTGTCAGCTGACGCGTTAACGCGTCACAGAAACGAGGAAGCAAAATGGGTCGTCGCGCAGGTACGCCAACAACAAAAAAAGTGACGCAATTGGTGAACGTAGAAGAACACGTTGAAGGATTTCGTCAGGTCAGAGAGGCGCATCGCCGTGAGTTGATAGACGATTACGTTGAGCTGATTTCCGATTTAATTATTGAGGTAGGGGAAGCGCGTCAGGTGGATATGGCGGCTCGGCTCGGCGTCTCCCAGCCAACTGTGGCCAAAATGCTTAAGCGCCTGGCATCGTTAGGATTTATTCAAATGATCCCCTGGCGCGGCGTTTTTCTGACGCCGGAAGGGGAGAAGCTGGCGCAGGAAAGCCGCGAGCGGCACCAAATTGTCGAAAATTTTTTACTGGTGTTAGGCGTAAGTCCGGAGATCGCGCGTCGTGATGCGGAAGGGATGGAACACCATGTCAGCCAGGAGACATTGGATGCCTTTTTGGCCTTCACGCAACAGCATGGAACATCTGCAGAATGAATCTGGCTTTTTTACGGGCGCTGCGGCGTGACCGTTTTTTTCAGTTGTTGATCATTGTGGGGATGGCGTTAAGCCTGTTTGTTCCTTTTGCGCCCCGCGCCTGGCCTGGCGCGATTGACTGGCACACCATTATTACCCTCAGTGGGTTAATGTTGCTCACTAAAGGCGTTGAGCTGAGCGGCTATTTTGATGTGCTGGGACGCAAGATGACGCGCCGATTTCATACCGAGCGGCAACTGGCGATGTTCCTGGTGCTGGCTGCGGCGGCGCTGTCGACCTTTCTGACAAACGATGTCGCGCTGTTTATCGTTGTGCCGCTGACGATAACGTTAAAAAAACTGTGCGCGATTCCGGTCAACCGATTGATTATTTTTGAAGCGTTGGCGGTGAACGCCGGTTCGCTGCTGACGCCTGTCGGTAATCCGCAAAATATTCTGTTGTGGGGACGCTCCGGCTTAACCTTTGCTGAATTTAGCGGGCAAATGGCGCCGCTTGCCGTCATGATGATGCTGACGTTACTGCTCCTGTGCTGGTTTTGTTTTCCGGGTAGGGCGTTACAGTATCATACCGGTACGCGTTCGCCGCAGTGGCAGCCCCGTCTGGTGTGGAGTTGCCTGGCATTATATGTCGTTTTTCTTACCGCGCTGGAGCTCAGGCAAGAGTTATGGGGACTGGTGTTGGTGGCGGCTGGGTTTATTGTGCTGGCGCGCAGGGTGATAGTCAGCGTGGACTGGACGCTGCTGCTGGTATTTATGGCGATGTTTATTGATGTCCATCTGCTAACGCAATTGCCGGCGTTGCAGGGCGTTTTCAACCAGGTTGGCGCACTGTCTCACCTGGGGCTTTGGCTAACCGCTATCGGCCTGTCGCAGGTTATCAGTAATGTGCCCAGTACCATTCTCCTGCTGAACTATGTACCGGCCTCGACGTTGCTGGCGTGGGCGGTGAATATCGGCGGGTTTGGTCTGCTGCCGGGGTCGCTGGCAAATCTTATTGCTTTACGGATGGCGAACGATCGCCGAATCTGGTGGCGATTTCATTTCTATTCGCTGCCGATGCTGGCATGGGCGGCGCTGGTGGGATATGGATTATTGCAACTGATGCCGTAAGAGAAGCCCGATAGTGTCTATCGGGCTTCGCAGGCAGAGTCTGTCAGTTCAGACGAACCGGCATCCCGGAACGATCCTGAACTGCCTGTTGTACGACGGTCTGATCAACGTCAGGCTCGTTGGTGACGGCCAGGATACTCTTATTAAGCGTGATCGGCACCGCTTCCTTACCTTCAAACTGCGCTTCCGTCGTTGACAGCGGGTTATGCACCTCAATGTAACGGCTACCGTCCGGCTCGGTGGTGGCTTTTACCGGTTCATCGATAAACTGCACGCGGGTACCGACCGGCACATTTTCAAACAGGAATTTGATATCGTCGTTGCGCAGACGTACGCAGCCGTGGCTCACGCGAAGCCCGATGCCGAAGTTGGCGTTGGTGCCGTGAATAGCATACAGGCGACCGATGTACAGCGCGTACAGGCCCATCGGGTTATCCGGGCCCGCAGGCACGACCGCAGGCAGCGGCTCGCCGGCGGCGCGATATTCAGCGTGCATTTTTGCCGTAGGCGTCCAGGTCGGACCGGCTTTTTTACGTTCAACTTTGGTCGTCCAGTTGATAGGCGTGTCTTTACCTAACTGACCGATCCCAATCGGCAGGACGATAACGGTGTTTGTGCCTTTCGGGTAGTAATAGAGGCGCATTTCCGCGCTATTGATGATAATGCCTTCGTGTACGGTATCCGGCAGGATCAGCTGCTGCGGAATATTCAGCACGGTACCGCCCTTCGGCAGGAAGGTATCCACGCCCGGGTTGGCTTCCAGCATGTTGGACAGCCCCATCTGATACTCCGCGGCAAAATACTCCAGCGGCTGGGTATTGCCCTCAGGAACGGTGATGACCTGATTTTGCCCAATTAAACGGCTACCATCGGTAGGCAGCGGGTAAGTGACTGCTGAGGCTGTTTTACAAAAACCAACTACAGCGAAAGCCGCCGCGAAAAGCGTTGTTAATTTCATATTCATGTTATGCGAGATTCTGTGCCAAGCAGGCTAGTAGGTTGAGAATTCTGTCATGTTGGGAGCGCATTATAGGTGCATTCCAGTAAACAGGGAATTCAGATGTGTACGAAATCACGTTTTTTTCCCTTACGGTTCAGTGTAGCCCTTTGTACAGGGCGCGATCTTATTTCAGACTTGTGGCATAATAAGCGGTTTGTCACATCTTTTTTCAGGATAAGCCTGTGTTAGTTTCCAGCAACGTTACCATGCAGTTCGGCAGTAAGCCGCTGTTCGAAAACATTTCCGTCAAATTTGGCGGCGGCAACCGTTACGGCCTGATCGGCGCCAACGGTAGCGGAAAGTCCACTTTTATGAAAATCCTCGGCGGCGACCTGGAGCCGACGCTGGGCAATGTTTCCCTCGATCCGAATGAGCGCATCGGTAAGCTGCGTCAGGACCAGTTCGCTTTTGAAACATTCACCGTACTTGATACTGTCATTATGGGGCATGGCGAACTGTGGGAAGTCAAGCAGGAGCGCGACCGTATCTACGCTTTGCCGGAAATGAGCGAAGAAGACGGCTATAAAGTCGCCGATCTGGAAGTAAAATACGGCGAGATGGACGGTTATTCCGCTGAGGCGCGTGCGGGCGAACTGCTGTTGGGGGTGGGCATCCCGCTGGAGCAGCATTACGGTCTGATGAGTGAAGTCGCGCCAGGCTGGAAATTGCGTGTGCTGCTGGCGCAAGCGTTATTCTCTAACCCGGACATCCTGTTGCTCGACGAACCGACCAACAACCTGGATATTGATACTATCCGTTGGCTGGAGCAGGTGCTGAACGAGCGCGATAGCACGATGATCATCATTTCGCACGACCGTCACTTCCTGAACATGGTTTGTACGCATATGGCGGATCTGGATTACGGCGACTTGCGCGTCTATCCGGGTAACTATGATGAGTATATGACGGCGGCGACCCAGGCGCGTGAACGTCTGTTGGCCGATAATGCGAAGAAAAAAGCGCAAATTGCCGAGCTGCAATCTTTTGTTAGCCGTTTTAGCGCCAATGCCTCTAAATCGCGTCAGGCAACGTCGCGCGCGCGGCAGATTGATAAAATCAAGCTGGAAGAGGTGAAAGCCTCCAGCCGTCAGAACCCGTTCATCCGTTTTGAGCAGGATAAAAAACTGTTCCGTAACGCTCTGGAAGTGGAGGCGCTGACGAAAGGTTTTGATAACGGTCCGCTGTTTAAAAATGTCAATTTGCTGCTCGAAGTCGGCGAGAAGCTGGCGGTACTCGGCACCAATGGCGTGGGTAAATCTACGCTGCTGAAGACGCTGGTTGGCGATCTGGACGCCGATCACGGCACCGTTAAATGGTCGGAAAACGCGCGTATTGGTTACTACGCGCAGGACCACGAATATGAATTCGAAAATGACCTGACGGTGTTTGAATGGATGAGTCAGTGGAAGCAGGAAGGCGACGACGAGCAGGCAGTGCGCAGTATTCTGGGCCGCCTGTTATTTAGCCAGGATGATATCAAAAAGCCTGCGAAAGTCCTCTCCGGTGGCGAGAAGGGCCGTATGCTGTTCGGCAAACTGATGATGCAAAAGCCGAATATCCTGATCATGGACGAACCGACTAACCACCTGGATATGGAGTCGATCGAATCGCTGAATATGGCGCTGGAGCTGTATCAGGGCACGCTGATCTTTGTTTCGCACGACCGTGAGTTCGTCAGCTCGCTGGCAACCCGCGTCATTGAAATTACGCCGGAGCGCGTGGTGGACTTCAGCGGCAACTACGACGATTATTTGCGTAGTAAAGGGATCGAGTAAGTTATTGTCTGTAGCCCCGATAGCGTCGGGGTTACAGAATGTTAACAAGGTAATTTTTATTTTTTCCGAATGCAATGTGAAAATTATATATACTCTTAGAGCCTATCCCATTAGGGCTATTTTACTTGCCATTTTGGACCTGGGCAGTGCTCAAAATCCTCACGTACTACGTGTACGCTCCGGTTTTTGCGCGCTGTCCGTGTCCAAACTGGCTGCGCCAATAACGCCTGGTGGGATAGGCTCTTAATATTCTATTTTAAAATTAAATGAAAGAAGAGGATCTATCATAAAAATTGCGAATATATTTTGTGGTAAACATATTGTAATGTTATTTTCTTTATAAGAATTCAAGTGCTATTTTATATTCCTTTATTGTTCAACAAAAGGAATAAATATGAGCATTTTGGAACGCTTTTTTGGCCGTAAAGAAAAAAACTCATCTAATATACAAGGTGTTTTAGTAGCGAATGCTGAAATTGATAACCCACTAAGTTTAGTTGTTGTATTTGATACTCTCCCGGAAAATAATTCAAAAGAACTCACCCGCTTGTTGCGTAATTATCATTCCAGTATGAAACAGGCAACGTGTGAACTTGTCCCTGAACTGGATTTTTTTGGTTTAGCAGGATGGGGTAAGCATGTAATATCGATGGTTGGATTTAAAACGCCTTACCCTCAGGAATCAATCGAACAATGCGTCGCGCCAGCTCATTATCCCCAGGAAGTAAAAGAGCAAGTACGGGCAACCAGTGCAAATATTATTTTATATTATAAGGGGTATGATACTTCACCTTTAGAGCAATATGTTGCGTTGGCTGTGGTTGCAGGTGCATTAAGTAACATGGGGGCTGTCGCTGTATTAAATGAATCGGCTCACACTTCATTACCTGCGGGGGTATTTAAGTCTCAGGAGTTGGGTAAGCATAGTCTGGAAATGTTGCGTGAAGGTTTCCCGCTGACCTCTCTATTTTGTGGATTTGTGAAATATGAAGTTGAGGATATCGAAGGCGTATGGATGCGTACCTATGGTGCTGATTGCTTTGGGCTACCAGATTTCGCAGCACACGCACAAGGTCATCACGAAGGGCAAAAATATTCTGATATTTTCAATAATGTTCTGCGTTACCTGCTTGAAAGTGGAGCAGAAATGGCTGCCGGGCATACCATGCAAGTCGGTAAAACGACATTTATGAAACTGCGCGATCCTCTTGACGATGAATATTACTTACAGGGGCCTGGAACCACATTAGTGGTTGAACTGATTGAAGAAGATGAGTGTAATGCTCATTGAGAAATCGGGGCAATTGCCCCGACTCTCGTTAAAGTGTAAACGGCACTTTATTTTCCAGCACAGCCTGAATCACATTCAGTGCGCCTTCATGATTATTATTATCGGTAGCGTAACGGGCGATTTATTTAATGTTTTCTGCGGCATTGTCCATCGCAAATGAATAACGCGCCATTTTAAGCATCTCTGCGCCATTGCCGCTGTCGCCAATCGCTACCACATTTTGTGGCGACAGATCCCAGCGTTTCAGTAACCGCGAAATACCGTTTGCTTTATTATGCAGGCCGGGAATAATCAGATCGATAAAGCCAAAACCACTTGTGACGGGCTTCATAATGCCATCGAGCGTAACGTGTAGTTTGTCGATCACTAACGGGATTTGTTCATCCGGTAGGTTGAGCGAAAACTTGAACAGTACGTCATCAATCTCCTGATAATCTTTTACGGGTTTCAGGCGATGGTAGTGTTTTGCCATCAGGGTAACGAGTGCTTCTGGCGCATTTTCGCTGACATATGCACTTTGCAGACCGCAGGCGACAAAATTAAGTTGCTTATATTTCAGCAACTCGCCAATAACAATCCGCGATTCATGTCAGATCAGTTCGCCGTGGAACAGTTGCTTGTCATGTTCGTAAACCAGTGCGCCGTTTTCCGCGACAAAAGAGATCTCATCCTTTAGCTCAGGAAAGAGCGAAATAAGCTGGTAATACTGATTACCGCTGGCGACAACGAACTCAATGCCGCGCTTTTTCAGTTCATGAAATTACGCCAGAGCGCGTGGTGGACTTCAGCGGCAACTACGACGATTATTTGCGTAGTAAAGGGATTGAAAGCTAAACACTGACGCCCGGTGGCACTGCGCTTACCGGGCCTACGTATCCTGGCGCGTAGGTTCGGTAAGACGGGTGCGCCCAGGCAAAGGGCACACCGCAGGTGAGCGGGAAGGGCGGTACGACCGTCAAACGTCCATACCTAATGCCCGCTTGCCGTGAATATTCAGATCGCGCAGCGTGAAGCGCCCTTCCCAGGTGGTTTCATAGTCCTCGCGCGGGAAATCGCCCGGTGATGCGCCTGTCTCCAGCGCCGCTTTCACCTTACGCGCATAGGCCAGATTCTTCTCACACATTGGCGCGGCAGGAATGTACATCACATTGCCCCAGCCCTGCTGATTTTCGACGGGGGCGACGGAGTGGATGACATCGCAATGCCACCACACGGAATCCCCGGCTTCCAGCGGCGGAATGCTGGTTAACGCCGCCATCAGTAAAGGATGCCACTGTTCAGAAACCGGCAGCACCCGGCCCGGCGCGACGCCGCATAATTCATCTTCCGGGACATCATCCAGCAGCGGGCGCAGCAGAATATACGCCATCGCCTCCGGGATAGGGACGACATGAAGCAACCCCTGGCCGGGCAGCATATCGGAGAGCGCGGTCCAGCCCTGGAAGGTGCGAAATACCGAGCATTTGGTGGTATTATCTACCGTATACTCTTCAACTTCGGTACGGTGCGCCGCATTCCACGGATCGTACTGCTCGACGTTGCCGTTAAACACGCTGGCGAATACCTGCTGATAGGCTGGTAGCAGCCAGCGCTCCAGCGCGCCGGAGTCGGTATGCGCTCCCAGTCCTTTGGATGTGGTGCCCGGCGGGCGGCGACGGATGCGATCCGGGTAAATGATGCTGATATCCGGATTAAACCATCGCTTGCCGTCGCGCTCTACCTGCCATAGACGGTTGAGGAACGACTGCGCCAGCGCCATCTCTTCACTTTGGCGGGCCTGCATTTGCGCCTGCGACCAGTAGACAGGATAGATTTCAGGTCGGGAGGCGCTCAGCGTACCGAAAAAATTATCCCCCGGTCCTTTATACACCTCGTCAAAATGGTTCTTGTCCAGATAGTCGAGCATCGACTGGTCCCATGCCAGCGCCTGTTCGCGTGGAAAATGACCTTTAATCACCGCGCACCCGCGGCGCTTAACCTCGGCGCGGGTGGCATCGCTAATGTTGCCCATCGCCAGTTCGCTAAAAGGGATAATTGGCCATACCGGCTGTCCCTGCGCCTTCAGATCGTTAATTTCCGCCACCCGGGCTGCTATGGTGGCGCTCAAACGGTCGAACACCGCCTGTACGTCGCCGATTTGCGCGCGTAGCGCCTGCTTCATCTGACGAATGGCCGCTTTTGGGTCGGCTGGCAGCGTTTCGTGGGTAAAAGGAGTCGTCATATCAACCTCATAATCTTTCGTTCGAAAGTAAAATTAGTTACATGTGATACTTTAAGTTAAAATAAGGTTAATGCAAGTTTAAAATATTGCAGGGGAACACAAAGAGGGAAGCGAGAGGAAAACGTAAGGTGGCCAGGACGCCTTAATGTCTTATGCGGCTATTCCTTTCGTTCAGCCACTTTTCATTCGAAATAAATTTGTGGTTCTGCTCACATTGTTATTAAAATGTTTCTGGTCGCAGTTACAGCCAGGAGCTTAAGTATGACCGTTAACGTTGTCGTTACCGATATGGACGGCACTTTTCTCGACGATGCCAAGCAGTACGATCGTGTACGCTTCATGGCGCAATACCAGGAACTGAAAAAACGTAATATCGAATTTGTGGTCGCCAGCGGTAATCAGTACTACCAGTTGATCTCCTTCTTCCCCGAGCTGAAAGACGAAATTTCCTTTGTCGCAGAAAATGGCGCGCTGGTGTATGAACATGGCAAGCAGTTGTTTCACGGGGAGCTAACCCGGCATGAATCGCGGATTGTGATTGGCGAACTGCTGAAGGATAAGCAGCTTAACTTCGTCGCCTGCGGTCTGAAAAGCGCTTATGTCAGCAAAAACGCTCCCGAGACTTTCGTGGCGCTGATGGCCAAACATTATCACCGCCTGCAGCCGGTAAACGATTATCACGACATTGACGATATCCTGTTTAAGTTCTCCCTGAATTTGCCCGATGAACAAATTCCGCTGGTTATCGACAAACTGCACGTATCTCTGGATGGCATCATGAAGCCCGTCACCAGCGGCTTCGGTTTTATCGACCTGATTATCCCGGGACTGCATAAAGCGAATGGCATCAGTCGTCTGTTAAAGCGCTGGAACAGGTCGCCACAGAATGTCGTCGCCATTGGCGACAGCGGTAATGATGCGGAAATGTTGAAAATGGCGCATTACTCTTTTGCCATGGGCAATGCCGCAGACAATATCAAAGCGCTTTCACGTTATCACACTGATGATAATAACCATCAAGGCGCGCTCAACGTCATTCAGGCCGTGCTTGACGGCACCGATCCCTTCTGATTAACAGGCCTGCGTAGGCCTGTTAAACGTAGCGCCATCAGGCAGTTCGGACATATTGCCGATGGCGCCAGGGTAAATTACAGCATATGTTCGGTACGGGCGATGATATCGTCCTGCGCATCCGGCGACAGCGCGGTGAAGAAGGCGGAGTAGCCTGCCACACGCACGACCAGATCGCGGTACTGGTCCGGATGTTTTTTCGCATCCAGCAGCGTTTCGCGTGACACGATGTTGTACTGAATATGCCAGCCTTTATGCACCTCAAAGAACGTCCGTAGCAGAACCATCAGTTTCTGTTTGTCGGATTCGTTTTCCAGCGTCGTTGGGTTCAGTTTCTGGTTGAGCAGCACGCCGCCGAGAATGGAACCGGTAGGTAATTTGCCTACGGAACCAATCACCGCCGTCGGGCCGAGATGATCCGTACCTGATGCAGGGCTTGCGCCTTCCGCCAGCGGCGTATGCGCTTTGCGGCCATCCGGGGTTGCCATAGTCGCGGCGCCAAATGGCACGTTTGCTGAGATAGAGGACGTACCGGCGTAATAGTTGCCGCCGACAGGGCCACGACCGTAGCGCGGGTTATGATATTGCTTCAGCTCATCAATATAGGTCTGATAAGCGCGCGCCAGCAGGGTATCGACACTGTCATCGTCGTTGCCGTACTTCGGCGCGCCGTTAATCAGACGCTGGCGCAACTGCTCGTGAGTCAGGCCGTCGAAGTCATCGGCCAGCGCGGCGGCAAGCTGCTGTTGACCGATAACGCCCTGTTCGAAGACCAGTTTTTTCACGGCGGCGAGGCTGTTGCCCAGGTTGGCGATACCGACCTGAAGACCGGATACCCAGTCATATTTAGCGCCGCCTTGCTTGATACTCTTCGCGCGTTCAATACAGTCGTCTACCAGCGCTGAGCAGAGAATATCGTGGACGTTCTCTTCCAGCATGGTGTCGACCACATACTCAATTTCGATCGATTTGCGCGTGTAGTAGCGAATTTGGGTATCCCAGGCGGCCATCACTTCGTCAAAATTGTTAAAGTTGCCTGCGGAGAGCGCCTTTTCCTGCGGCAGAAATACCTTGCCGCCGGTGGCGTCGCGACCGCCTTCCAGCGCCGCCAGCATGACGCGGGCGAAGTTAATAAAGCTCATGCCGGTGCAGCGATAACCCCATTTCCCGCCGACGGCGGTTTCGATACAGCCGATCGCCGCGTAATCGTAAGCGTCCTGCGGTTCGATCCCCAACTTGATAAATTCCGGGATGACGATTTCATCATTGTTAAACGCCGGCATCCCAAAGCCGCAGCGGATGACCTGGACGCAGGCGTCAAGGAAATCGTTACTCATTCCGGCGTGATAACGCACACTGAGGTTGGGCTGGGTAGAACGCAGACGTCCACAGGACTCCAGAATGGCGTAAGACAGCGGATTCACTGCGTCCATTGGCTGACCGTTGATGAGATTCTGACCGCCAATGGTGACGTTTTGATACAGCGGGCTGCCTGCGGAAGCTTTAGAGTGCGAACCGGAGCGGATCTTGTTTACTTCCAGCAGTTTCAGCCAGCAGCTGTGCAGCAGTTCAATGGCGTGCTCACGATCCAGCGTCTGGTTTAGTTCTACATCGCGACGATAATAGGGGTAAAGATACTGGTCCATACGACCAAATGACACCGAGTGACCGTTAGACTCAATTTGTAGAATCAGCTGGATGAAGTAGCACAATTGCAGTGCTTGCCAGAAGGTCTGCGGCGGTTGGTGGGCGATCACCTCGCAGTTTTCGGCGATGGTAAGTAGCTCTTTACGACGGCTTTCACGGGACTCTTCGCCCGCCATCTGGCGCGCCAGCGCGGCAAAGCGCGTGATATGCTGGCTTACCGCGTCCAGCACAATATCAATCGCCTTCAGGAACTGCTCGCCATGCAGATCTTCCAGCACGGTCAGGTTGATGCGTGAGCGGCGCTCGGCGACTTTATCGCGCAGGCCATCAAGCCCTTTTTCCAGCAGCAGCGGGAAGTTCACCGCCAGGTGCGCGTCACCGGAGGTCATATTGCCTTCGGCTTTGATAATGCCAGTCGCCAGAAGCCCTTTTTGTTCATCGGTAAACATGCCGTAGCAGCGATCCTGGACGGTTTGACCGCGCCACCACGGACAGACGTCGTGCAGAATACGCTTGTTTTCTTCACTGACGGAAAAACCTGCGCCGGGCCGGTCTGCCAGGTCGTCGATCTCTTTTTCAATCCACGAGACGGTATATTCCGGGAAAAACGGCGCGGCGCGGACTTCACTTGCCTGGTTGCCGACGATCAGTTCATCGTGTTTTATCCAGATAGTGCGTTCCGCCAGGTGATGGGCCAGTGCCAGCGCGCGGCGTACCGGAATCGGTTTATCCAGATGCTGCTGATACATTTCGGTATAATGCTGCGCGCGCTCGGTACAGACCGGCGGTTTCACGATATGTACCAGCGCGGTTTTGTGCGCCTTAATGCGGTCACTGAGCGTGTCCAGTTTCAGTTGGGTCATGATAATTATCCTCGTAGGGTCGCGGTTAAACCTTTTTGGCAGGCGTACTTCTGGGCAAAATCAAGTAACGCCGGCGCATCCAGTGGTTTATCCGGGGCATGATAGGGTTGACTGAGTAAGTGGTATTTATTGATGCCCAGCGTGTGGTAGGGCAGAAAATGAATTTCCCCGACGTGCAGTTCGTCGGCGGCAAAGTCGGTAATGGCTTTAATGGCCTCCTCATCGGCATTAAATCCCTGAATCAGCGGGACGCGAATCACCATTTTTTTGCCCGCGGCGGCGAGTTTCCTGAGATTTTCCAGCACCCGCGAGGCGCTGCCATCGGTCCACTGCTTAAACGGCCCGTCGGCGACATGTTTCAAATCAGCCAGAAACAGATCGATATAAGGCAGTGAGGGAGCAATGTATTTCCATGGAACATGCAGACAGGTCTCAACCGCTGTATGAATACCGGCGTCATGGCTGGCTTTAAACAGCTCTGCCGCCAGTTCCGGCTGCATAAACGGTTCGCCGCCGGAAAGCGTAAGACCGCCGCCGCTGCGATCGTAAAAAGGTTTATCGCGCAGTACCGTCGCCATGATCTCATCCACGCTTTTTATTTCGCCGCACACGGTTAACGCCTGTGTGGGGCAGCAATGCGCCAGGATGGAAAAATGGGCGTCGGTCAGTTTCTCGCGATGGATGAGCAGGCCGTTTAGCGCGCGCTCAATGACGTCCGGCGCGGCTTGTGCGCACAGGTCGCATCCTTCGAGACACAGTCGCGCGTCGTATAACAGATCCTGAGCGCGGGCGCGGCTTTCCGGGTTCTGGCACCAGCGACAGCCCAACGAACAGCCTTTGAGAAATACTACGGTACGGATACCGGGGCCATCGTGGGTAGAATAGCGCTGAATATTGAAGATCATAAACGGCCTCTCTTATTTCATATAAAGATTAAATTGCTTTCGAATGAAAGCTATCTTGATGTGCGTCAACGAATGGAGAGGTTCTGACAAAGAGGCGTTAAATGAGGTACAACATCACGGTTTGAGGTTGTGGTATGGCGTTTAAGATGATGCCGCGCTGCTTGAGCCGATCGTCAGTCGGAGCTTGGGTAAGCTGGCTTTGCGTCTGATGACAGTAATTATCTGTTGATACAGCACGGCCATAAACCGTGCTTTGGTATGTTTATCCGTAAAGTGGCTACTGCCCGCAGACCTCACAGCCGGGGTTGCGCATTAACTTCATTTCGCGGAACTGACAGGTCATCGCATCGTACATGACGATTTTTCCGCTGGCAGGCTGACCGTAATGCGCCAGTAGCTTAATGGCCTCCATTGCCTGTAGCGAACCGATCACGCCAATCAGCGGCGCCATCACCCCTGCCTCTACGCAGGTCAGAGCGTTTTCGCCAAACAGACGGCTCAGGCAGCGGTAACAGGGTTCGTTTTCCCGATACGTAAAGACGGTAACTTGTCCTTCCATACGAATGGCCGCGCCGGAGATTAGCGGCACTTTCGCGGTATAGCACCCGGCGTTAAGTTGATTACGTACGCTAACGTTATCGGTACAGTCCAGCACCAGCGAATGCCCGGCAATCAGGCTGGTCATAGCGTCGTCGTCCAGCCGCGCGTTAACGGGCGTAATGGTAATATGTGGGTTGATACGCGCCAGCGCGTCGCGGGCGGACTCTACCTTCGGCTGCCCGACCGTGGCGTCGCTGTGCAAGGTTTGACGCTGGAGATTGGAAACGGAAACGGTATCAAAATCGAGTAGCGTCAGTTGCCCGACGCCAGCGCCGGCCAGATACTGCGTTGCCGCGCAGCCGAGCCCGCCCAGCCCGACCACTAATACCCGCGCATCTTTTAACGCTTCCTGCCCTTCAAAATCGAAGCCGCGCAGAATAATTTGTCGGTTATAGCGCAGCATCTCCTGGTCGCTAAGTTCCGCCATTACAGGCCTCCGAACAGAGCATTAAACGGCTCGACTTCCACCCATTCTCCCGGCTCAACATTGCCGCGTTCACGCTCCAGCACAATAAAGCAGTTGCCCAGACTAAACGAGCTGAAAATATGTGAACCCTGGTGTCCGGTGGTCGTGACCTCCAGTTCGCCGTTGGCGCTACGTTGCAGAATGCCGCGCTGGAAATCGAGACGCCCCGGCGTTTTCTTCAGGCGAGATGCTGTGCGTACACGCTGGCGCGGCGGCACTGCGCTTGCCGTGTTGCCGCCAAGCTTCGCCAGTAAGGGCTGAACCAGTTGATAAAAAGTGAGCGCCGCAGAGACTGGATTCCCCGGCAGGCCACAGAACCAGCTATTACTGAGCTTGCCGAAGGCAAACGGTTTGCCTGGCTTGATAGCCAGCTTCCAGAAGGCGATTTCGCCCAGCTCCTCAAGGATGGTTTTGGTATAGTCCGCTTCACCAACCGAGACGCCGCCGGAGCTTATCACTACATCGGCCTGGCTGTCGGCGTCGACAAACGCGGCGCGAAGCTTACCGGGATCGTCAGGAATAATGCCTAAATTGATCACTTCGCAGCCAAGCTGTTGCAGCATCAAATGTATAGTTAGACGGTTAGTGTCATAAATTTGTCCCGCCTCCAGCGGCTGGCCCGGAAGCTGGAGCTCGTCGCCGGTCGAGAACAGCGCTACGCGCACTTTACGTACAACCTGTGCATCGGCAATTCCCAGCGACGCCAGCACTGGCAGTTCGGCAGTAGTCAGGCGCGTACCGGCCGGAAAGACCACCGCATCCTGGCGAATATCCTCGCCGCGGCGGCGGATGTTTTGCCCGCAACGAACATCGGCGGTAAAACGCACGCCGTCATCGGTTTGTTCCGTCTGCTCTTGCATGACTACCGCCTCGCAACCTGCCGGCACCGGGGCGCCGGTCATAATGCGAATACAGGTTCCCGCAGGCCATTCTCCCTGGTAAGGCTGACCGGCAAATGCTTTGCCGGCGACGGGCAGCGGCTTATCGGCGGACAAATCCGCCACGCGTACCGCATAACCATCCATAGCTGAATTATCAAAGCCGGGGACATCAAGGGGTGAAACGATATCGGTCGCCAGGATGCGGCCAAAGCAGTTCACCAGCGGCAACGTTTCTACGGCGGTGAGCGGGGTAATACGTGAAAGCATCTGGGTCAGCGCCGTTTCAAGCGGCATCAATCCGGCGGAAAATTCCATGAACATACTCCTGCGAGGCAAAATCGAATCCGGCTATTATGTCAGAAAACAGTGGCGGGCAGTATGCTACCTCGGTCTTAGAGACGGCCTTGCGCCTTTACATACCTTACGCATCTTTCTATATTCAAAAATCGAATGAATAACTCACAACAATTCTGATAGTTATAGTAAAAGTTGTGTGCCACCGTTAATGGACCCTAAAAATGAATAAAGCAGTGATTGCGATTCACGGCGGCGCAGGCGCGATTGCTCGCGCGCAAATGAGCCATGAGCAGGAGCTACGCTATATCCAGGCGCTGTCAGAGATTGTCGAAAGCGGGCAAAAGATGCTGGAAGCGGGTGACAGCGCGCTTGATGTAGTGACGGAAGCGGTGCGCCTGCTGGAAGCGTGTCCGCTCTTCAATGCGGGTATCGGCGCGGTCTATACCCGAGACGAAACTCATGAACTGGATGCCTGCGTGATGGACGGCAATACCCTGAAAGCCGGAGCCGTCGCGGGCGTGAGTCATGTTCGCCATCCTGTGCTCGCCGCCAGACTGGTGATGGAGCGCAGCCCGCATGTACTCATGGTGGGGGAAGGGGCGGAAAACTTTGCCTTTTCACAGGGGATGGCGCGCGTTTCGCCGGATATCTTTTCCACCCCGGCGCGTTACGAGCAATTGCTGGCGGCGCGTGCGGCGGGCGAAATGGCGCTCGATCACAGCGGCGCGCCGCTGGACGAAACGAAAAAAATGGGTACAGTCGGCGCGGTGGCGCGGGATAAATTCGGCAATCTGGCGGCGGCAACGTCTACCGGCGGGATGACCAATAAATTGCCCGGGCGCGTCGGCGACAGCCCGCTGGTCGGCGCCGGGTGTTATGCCAACAACGCCAGCGTCGCCGTTTCCTGTACCGGAACGGGAGAGGTCTTTATTCGCACGCTCGCGGCTTACGATATCGCCGCATTGATGGAATATGGCGGACTCAGCCTTGCCGACGCCTGTGAGCGCGTGGTGATGGAAAAATTACCGGCGCTGGGCGGCAGCGGTGGATTAATCGCCGTTGATCACGAAGGTAATGTCGCGTTGCCGTTTAACAGCGAAGGGATGTATCGCGCCTGGGGATATGCCGGGGATACGCCTACCACAGGAATTTACCGGGAATAAGGAGCCGCAGGTGCCGCACAGCGATGAACTGGATAGCCGCGATGTTCTGTCCGTCAGTGGCCTGAATATCGCGTTTCACCACGAAGGGCAACAGGTAGACGCCGTGCGTAATGTGTCATTACGCCTGAAGCGTGGAGAGACTCTGGCGATTGTCGGCGAGTCGGGCTCGGGAAAATCGGTGACGGCGCTGGCGTTAATGCGGCTGATTGAGCAGTCGGGCGCGAACGTGCGCTGCGGCGAAATGCTGTTGCGTCGGCGTAATCGCCAGGTGATTGAGCTGTCTGAGCAGAGTGACGCGCAGATGCGGCGTGTGCGCGGCGCGGATATCGCCATGATTTTCCAGGAGCCAATGACCTCGCTCAACCCGGTATTTACCGTTGGCGAGCAAATTGCCGAATCTATTCGTTTGCATCAGGGCGCCAGCCACGAAGAGGCGCTGGCGGAAGCGAAACGCATGCTCGATCAGGTACGGATCCCGGAGTCGCAGGCGATTTTATCGCGTTATCCGCATCAGCTTTCCGGCGGGATGCGCCAGCGAGTCATGATCGCGATGGCGCTATCCTGCCGTCCGGCGGTATTGATTGCCGATGAACCCACCACGGCGCTGGATGTCACTATCCAGGCGCAAATTCTGCAACTTATCAAAGTGTTGCAGCAAGAGATGTCGATGGGCGTGATTTTTATCACCCACGACATGGGCGTCGTGGCGGATATTGCCGATCGCGTGCTGGTGATGTATCAGGGCGAGGCCGTGGAAACCGGCAGCGTAGAGCAGATTTTCCATGCGCCGACGCATCCTTATACCCAAACGTTACTGGCCGCCGTCCCTCAGCTTGGCGCGATGCGCGGCCACTCGCTGCCACGCCGTTTCCCGTTGATTTCCGCTGACGAACCGGCCCTTTATGAATCGCAGATTGAGCAAGACACGGTGGTGGAAGGCGAACCTATTCTCCAGGTTCGGGGGCTGGTGACGCGATTCCCGCTGCGTAGCGGTCTCTTTAACCGCGTTACGCGTGAAGTTCATGCCGTTGAGAATATCAGTTTCGATCTCTGGCCCGGCGAAACGTTATCGCTGGTGGGCGAGTCCGGTAGCGGAAAATCGACGACCGGACGCGCGTTGCTGCGGTTGGTTGAATCCCGGCAGGGGGAGATTATCTTTAACGGCCAGCGCATTGACTCGCTGTCTGCGGGCAAACTCCAGCCGTTGCGCCGCGATATTCAGTGTATTTTCCAGGACCCTTACGCCTCGCTCGACCCGCGCCAGACCGTGGGGTATTCCATTATGGAACCTTTACGGATTCATGGCCTGGGGCAGGGGGACGCTGCGGCAAAGCGCGTGGCCTGGTTGCTTGAGCGTGTCGGATTACGTCCTGAACATGCTTGGCGTTATCCGCATGAGTTTTCCGGCGGTCAACGTCAGCGCATCTGCATAGCTCGCGCGCTGGCATTGAATCCTAAAGTGATTATTGCCGATGAGGCGGTCTCCGCGCTGGATGTTTCCGTTCGCGGGCAGATCATTAATTTACTGCTCGATTTACAACGGGAAATGGGGATCGCCTACCTGTTTATTTCGCATGATATGGCGGTCGTGGAGCGAATTAGCCATCGCGTGGCGGTGATGTATCTTGGTCAAATTGTTGAGATGGGGCCGCGGCGCGCCGTTTTTGAAAATCCGCAGCATCCTTATACGCGTAAATTGATGGCGGCGGTGCCGGTTGCCGATCCCTCCAGACACCGGCCGCGGCGCGTTCTGCTATCAGATGATATACCCAGCAATATTCATAAACGTGGCGAAGAGACGCCCGCCGTTTCATTACAGTTGGTCGGGCCGGGACATTATGTTGCGCGGCCGCTGCAGGATAATGCGCTCTCGCGCTTATAACATTCAGACAGGCAGGGTTTCAGGAGAACAACATGACGCAATTTATTACGCATAAATGGCTGGCGGCGCTGGGACTGGCCTCATCCATTGCGGCTTTTCCGGCCCTGGCGGCCAAAGATGTGGTGGTGGCGGTAGGGTCTAATTTCACCACGCTCGATCCGTATGACGCCAACGATACGCTCTCGCAGGCGGTGGCGAAGTCATTTTATCAGGGGCTGTTTGGCCTGGATAAAGACATGAAGGTAAAAAACGTCCTGGCGGAAGGCTATACCGTTTCTGATGACGGTCTGACCTACACCATTACCCTACGGCAGGGGGTGAAATTTCAGGACGGCGCGGATTTTGATGCGGCGGCGGTGAAAGCGAATCTCGATCGCGCCAGCAATCCGGATAACCACCTCAAGCGTTATAACCTGTATAAAAATATCGCAAAAACGGAGGTTGTCGATCCGGCAACGGTAAAAATCACCCTGAAACAGCCGTTCTCCGCTTTCATTAATATTCTGGCGCACCCGGCGACGGCGATGATCTCGCCGCAAGCGCTGGAAAAATATGGCAAGGATATTGGTTTTCATCCGGTCGGTACCGGTCCATACCAGCTTGAAACCTGGAATCAGACCGACTTTGTCAAAGTGAAGAAGTTCGCCGGTTACTGGCAGCAGGGCTTACCCAAGCTGGATTCTATTACCTGGCGTCCGGTTACTGACAACAATACCCGCGCGGCGATGCTGCAAACCGGCGAAGCGCAATTTGCTTTTCCTATCCCTTATGAGCAGGCCGCGTTACTGGCGAAAAATAAAAACCTCGAACTGGTCGCCAGCCCGTCCATTATGCAGCGTTATATCAGTATGAATGTGACGCAGAAGCCGTTTGATAACCCTAAGGTGCGTGAGGCGTTGAATTACGCTATCAATCGTCAGGCGCTGGTTAAAGTGGCGTTTGCCGGATACGCCACGCCGGCGACGGGCGTGGTGCCGCCGTCGATAGCCTATGCACAAAGCTATCAGCCGTGGCCCTATGATCCGGCTAAAGCGCGCGAACTGTTGAAAGAGGCGGGGTATCCAGACGGTTTCAGTACCACGCTGTGGTCATCGCACAACCATAGCACCGCGCAAAAAGTGTTGCAGTTTACCCAACAGCAACTGGCGCAGATTGGCATTAAAGCCCGGATAACCGCGATGGACGCCGGCCAGCGCGCCGCGGAAGTCGAGGGCAAAGGGCAAAAAGAGAGCGGCGTGCGAATGTTCTATACCGGCTGGTCGGCGTCGACGGGCGAAGCTGACTGGGCGTTATCGCCGCTCTTCGCATCACAAAACTGGCCGCCGACGCAGTTTAATACCGCTTTTTACAGCAACAAGCAGGTCGACAGCGATTTGGCGGCGGCCTTAAAGACCAACGATCCGCAGGAGAAAACACGATTGTACAAAGAGGCGCAGGATATTATCTGGAAAGAGTCGCCCTGGATACCGTTGGTGGTGGAGAAATTGGTTTCTGCGCACAGTAAAAATTTGACCGGTTTCTGGATTATGCCGGATACCGGTTTCAGCTTTGACGATGCGGATTTGAAGTAAGTAATGCGATGGGGCTGGATGGCGCGCGCGTTGTCCGCCATCCGGTAAAAGGTTCGTGTGATGCTTAACTATGTTCTCAAGCGCCTGCTGGGATTAATTCCTACGCTGTTGATTGTGGCAGTGCTGGTGTTTTTATTTGTTCATTTGTTGCCCGGCGACCCGGCGCGGCTGATAGCCGGACCGGAAGCCGACGCGCAGGTGATCGCGCTGGTTCGTCAGCAGCTGGGGCTTGATCAGCCGCTTCATGTCCAGTTTTGGCGTTACATCACCCATGTTTTACAAGGCGATTTCGGTACGTCAATGGTTTCCCGCCGCCCGGTTTCTGAGGAGATCGCCAGCCGCTTTTTGCCGACGCTGTGGCTGACGATAACCAGTATGATATGGGCGGTTCTGTTTGGCATGGCGATCGGCATCGCCGCCGCCGTGTGGCGTAATCGCTGGCCTGACCGGGTAGGAATGACGCTTGCCGTGACCGGCATTTCTTTCCCGGCTTTTGCGCTGGGAATGTTGTTAATGCAGATTTTTTCCGTGGATCTGGGCTGGCTACCGACCGTGGGGGCGGATAGCTGGCAACATTATATTTTACCCTCCCTGACGCTTGGCGCGGCGGTGGCATCCGTCATGGCGCGTTTTACGCGCTCCTCGTTTGTCGATGTCCTGAGCGAGGATTACATGAGGACCGCGCGGGCGAAAGGCGTCAGTGAAACGTGGGTGGTGTTAAAACATGGCCTGCGCAATGCGATGATCCCGGTCGTCACCATGATGGGACTGCAATTTGGCTTTTTGCTTGGCGGCTCGATCGTCGTCGAAAAAGTGTTTAACTGGCCGGGGCTTGGGCGATTACTGGTCGACTCCGTCGACATGCGCGACTACCCCGTGATTCAGGCGGAAGTGCTGCTGTTTTCTCTGGAATTTATTCTTATCAACTTAGTGGTGGATGTCCTCTATGCCGCCATTAATCCGGCTATCAGGTATAAGTAAGGATGCGATTATTTAACTGGCGCCGTCAGGCGATTTTACATGCTATGCAGGTGGTAAAACCCGACCAGATACGCACGCCGTGGCGGGAGTTCTGGCGTCGTTTTCGCCGCCAGCATGTCGCGTTGGTCGCCGGGGGATTCGTACTGGCGTTAATTCTGGTGGCGATTTTTGCCCGTTGGCTGACGCCCTACGATGCGGAAAACTATTTTGACTACGATAGCCTGAACAATGGCCCCTCTTTGCAGCACTGGTTTGGCGTTGACTCGCTGGGAAGAGACATCTTTAGCCGGGTTCTCGTTGGGGCGCAGATCTCACTGGCGGCGGGCGTGTTCGCGGTATTTATCGGCGCGATAATCGGCACGGTGTTGGGATTGCTGGCGGGATATTATGAAGGCTGGTGGGATCGTTTCATTATGCGTATTTGCGATGTGCTGTTCGCCTTCCCCGGCATTTTGCTGGCGATTGCCGTTGTGGCGGTGTTAGGCAGCGGTATTGCTAATGTGATCGTTGCGGTGGCGATTTTCTCTATTCCGGCGTTTGCTCGTCTGGTGCGCGGAAATACTCTGGTCTTAAAACAGCAGACGTTTATTGAGTCTGCCCGCAGTATCGGCGCCAGCGACACGACGATTTTGTTTAGCCATATATTGCCGGGAACGGTCTCGTCAATTGTGGTTTTCTTTACGATGCGTATCGGTACGTCAATTATTTCCGCGGCAAGCCTGTCATTTCTCGGATTAGGCGCGCAGCCGCCAACGCCGGAGTGGGGAGCGATGCTCAATGAAGCGCGGGCGGATATGGTCATCGCGCCGCACGTAGCGCTCTTCCCGGCGGTGGCGATTTTCCTGACTGTGCTGGCGTTTAACCTGTTAGGCGACGGGTTGCGCGATGCGCTGGACCCGAAGATTAAGGGGTAAGCCAGCCCGGTGGCGTTGACGCCTGGCGGGCCTGGAACGGGCTCGTCAGGCGGGATAACACATCCGGCACCCGCGCCGGGGGAGGTGGCGTTAAACCCGACTGCCCCACAAATCATATTCGTCGGCGTTTTCCACTTTCACGCGCACGATATCGCCCGGCTTGACGTTGGTTTCGCCGTTCAAATAGACCGCGCCGTCAATTTCCGGCGCATCCGCCATGCTACGCCCGATAGCGCCTTCTTCGTCAACCTCATCGACGATCACCAGAATTTCGCGGCCCACTTTTTCCTGCAAGCGCTCAGCGGAGATTTGCTGTTGCAGTTGCATAAAGCGGTTCCAGCGCTCTTCTTTCACCTCTTCCGGCACCTGATCCGGCAGCTCATTCGCGCCTGCGCCTTCCACCGGGCTGTACTTGAAGCAGCCTACACGATCGAGGCGCGCCTCTTTCAGGAAGTCGAGCAGCATCTGGAAGTCTTCTTCCGTTTCGCCGGGGAAGCCGACAATAAAGGTGGAGCGTAGGGTCAGTTCCGGGCAGATTTCGCGCCACTGCTTAATGCGCGCCAGCTGGCGGTCAACGGAACCAGGACGTTTCATCAGTTTAAGAATCCGCGGGCTGGCATGTTGCAGCGGAATGTCCAGATAAGGCAGGATTTTGCCTTCCGCCATTAGCGGAATCACATCATCAACGTGTGGGTAGGGGTAGACGTAGTGCAGACGTGTCCAGACGCCCAGTTTTGATAACTGTTCGCACAGGCTCACCATACTGGTTTTCACCGGTTCGCCATTATGGAATCCGGTGCGGTGCTTCACATCTACGCCGTAGGCGGAGGTATCTTGCGAAATCACCAGAATCTCTTTGACCCCGGCATCAACCAGACGTTTCGCTTCGCTTAATACGTCGCCAATCGGACGGCTGACCAGATCCCCGCGCATCGACGGGATGATGCAGAACGTGCAGCGGTGATTACAGCCTTCAGAAATTTTCAGATACGCATAATGGCGCGGCGTCAGTTTTACACCCTGTTCCGGTACGAGGCTTAAAAATGGATTGTGCTTCGGCTTCGGTACGTAATGATGTACGTGCTGCAGAACTTGCTCATAGCTATGCGGCCCGGTGATTTCCAGTACTTTCGGATGCACTTCGCGGATCTGATCTTCTTTTGCGCCCAGGCAGCCGGTGACGATTACCTTACCGTTTTCGTTCAGCGCTTCGCCAATGGCTTCCAGCGACTCTTGTACCGCGCTGTCAATAAAGCCACAGGTATTAACGATAACCATATCCGCATCGTCATAGCGTGGCACAACGTCATAGCCTTCGGTACGCAGCTCAGTCAGGATGCGTTCCGAATCAACGAGGTTTTTCGGACAGCCCAGGGAAACGAAGCCGATCTTTGGCTGGTGGGTTACATTACTCATAGCTTAAAAAGTGTTCATTTATTGGAATGGTCAGGGCAGGGATTCTACAGATATCCGAACAAAAATTGTATCGCAATCTCATCAGGAGCGGCGGCATCAACCGTTGTGGTTATCAGCAAAAGGTGAAAAAGGGCAATTCTAAGAAAATTCTTGATCTCTGACACCCCTTTGTCTAAAAAACGACCATACTATTAAGTTGAACCCTGGTAGAAAAGAGGAGGAAAAAAGGTATGGTCGTTGACAGACTGAGAACCGATCTTCTCAACAAGCTGATAAACGCGCGTATCGATCTTGCCGCTTATCTGCAATTGCGAAAAGCGAAGGGGTATATGTCAGTCAGCGAAAGTGACACTCTGCGTGACAATTTTTTTGAACTGAATCGCGAGCTCCACGATCACGCTTTACGGCAGGGACTGCATCTCGATCAGGAAGAGTGGAACGCGCTGCGCCGTGCCGAAGGCGCGCTTGCAGCCGCCGCCGTTTGTTTAATGAGCGGACACCATGATTGTCCGACCTTTATTGCCGTCAACGCAGATAAACTTGAAAACTGTCTGACAACTTTGACGCTGAGTATTCAGAGTCTGAAAGCACATTCACCGCTTACACAGGTCTGAATAAGGGGGAGGCGACTCCTGAGGAATCCCCAGCAAACCAGGACAGGCATAGTGTTATGTGATCTAATTGATTGCGCTAACACTTTCAAGGAAATCATCACTATGCCTGCTCGTTCATTATGCCAAAAATCCTTTAAAAATATACTGGAGCCTTTGCACCTTTACCGCCGTCAATCTCTGATTGAGGCTACCAGTGTAGTGATTAACGGTGCATCTCTTACACTTATTCAGTATTGGGCGTGATTTGTCAGGAGTAGCATCGGTCAGGCACAAGATAAAACGTATCGATCGACTTCGGGGAAAGTCTCACTTGCAGAATGAAGTTTCAGATACTTTTTCAGCGTGTTACTAAAAAATCACGGAGGGAATGACCCGGGTTGTCATGCTCTCCTATATGCCAGCCTGTTCTCCGCCAAAGGTGACTAAATTCGGTTCACCAGACAATCGTTGATGTTCTTAGGGAACGGTATAGTCGAATTCACTCCTGAAACAGGTACGGAATGTCGGCCGTTTACTATTCTGAAACGTTATTTATATCAAATAATTAAATTTTATTTTTATCTTTGTTATTGTAACAATAAATTACATGTTTCTTTCTGTTATCAGCGAACCTGAACCAATTTTAATGGGGGGTTAGATAAAAGCTAATTCAGAAAATTATTTTTTTAAGATATATTGAATTATCAGATGCTCCATTCAAATGAGAGACGAGAATGCAAACGTTAGAACGGTTTTTTCTTTTCGTTACGGGGGACCAACCTGAACGATTTGAAAAAGCAAATAGCAGTTGTGCTGATAGCGTAATCCTTGATTTAGAAAATGCGGTGTCATCTGAGAAAAAAATAATTGCCAGAGAAAATGCTCTGAATTTCATGAGTAATGATGAAAAAGTACTGATTGCTGTACGTGCAAAAATTGTAATAACTTCACGCCTGGCTGGATCATATCCTTCTGTTGACGGTATCACAACTGAATTTATGAAAAACGAGTTGACAATACAAAATGCTATTCACTCCTGTAAAATGGGGTTCAGTGGCAAGGTATGTATTCACCCTCCACAAATTTCACATGTAAACAGAGCATTCAGCTATTTAAAACAAGAAATCGAGTGGGTTCCCCAGATTATGCGACTGGCTCAATATCCCCATGGAGCGTTTAGTCATGAAGGGCAAATGGTGGATAAACCGTTACTGGAAAAAGCAAAAAGGATTTTGGCTCATAGCATTTAGTAAATATATGAAGGAGTCACCAATGAAAGCTTTAGTTTGTGTAAAACAAGTTGTCGATCATAATGTTAGAATTAGAATAAAGCAAGATCATTCTGATGTTGATATTTCTGATTCAAAACTCAGTATCAATCCATTTGATGAAATTGCAGTTGAAGAAGCAGTACGTTTAAAAGAACGGGGATTAATCAGTGAGGTTGTTGTAGTGTCTATAGGAAACACAGGTGTAGGGGATGTATTGCGTACAGCACTGGCAGCAGGGGCAGACAGGGCAATACACATATTAACAAAAAACTCTCTTACACCACTAATTGTGGCCAAAACTATCACCGCTATTACCCGGAATGAAAAACCCGATATTATATTATTAGGCAAGCAAGCTATTGACGATGATTGTAATCAGGTAGGCCAAATGCTGGCAGCATTACTCGATCTTCCCCAAGCCACTAATGTTAGTGAAATTACTATTTCTGATAATTCATTAACTGCTGTTCGTGAGGTTGATGGAGGATTAGAAACGTTAAATTTATCCCTGCCTGCAGTACTCACTACAGATCTACGTCTGAATACACCGAGGAATATCAGCTTGCCGAATGTTATTAAAGCCAAAAAGAAACCTGTTAAGGAGATAGATTTCGATTCACTTGGTATTAACCCGTCATCCAGATTGACTATTATTAAAGTTGATGAGCCAGCAAGAAGGAAAGCAGGCATAATCGTTCCAGATATTAACACGCTGCTAGATAAATTAAAAAACGAAGAAAAAGTAATTTAAGGAGAAAAATATGGCTTCTTTAGTTATTGCTGAACATAACGGCAATACTCTTTTACCTTCAACACTCAGTACTATCACTGCGGCAAAAGCCATTAATAGTGATATAGATATACTTATGTTAGGATATGGTATAGAAAGTATTGCAGTTAAAGCCAGTCATATTCAGGGGATATCCACTGTATTTGTTGCTGACAGCCCACTATTCGAACACCTTCTGGCAGAGAATGTGGAAAAACAGATCAGCTATTTTTTGAATAGTGGGAAAAATCATTATCAGTCCATTCTTTTTCCTGCAAGCTCTTTTGGAAAAAACTGTGCGCCACGCTTAGCAGCAAAACTTGATGTATCTCAGATTAGTGATATTACGCGTGTCATTGATCAACATACCTTTGAACGTCCAATCTATGCGGGTAACGCTATTGCCACAGTACACAGTGATGATGAATATAAAGTGATAACTGTTCGTCCTACCTCATTTGCGGCTGCGGCTGCGGTTGCGGAAGATGAGGGAAAAGCCCCCATTGAATTTACAGAGGTTGTTCTTGGTTCAGATCAGGTAAAATTTATTAGCCAACATGTTAATAAAAGTAACCGTCCAGACTTACAATCCGCCAGAGTTGTAGTATCAGGTGGACGAGGAGTAGGAAGTGCACAGGCATTCAAAGAACTTGTTGATAACCTGGCAGATAAATTAGGCGCTGCCGTGGGGGCAAGCCGGGCTGCTGTAGATGCTGGTTATGCACCAAATGATTATCAGATTGGCCAGACCGGAAAAATCGTTGCGCCTCAACTTTATATTGCTCTGGGAATTTCTGGCGCCATACAACATCTTGCCGGGATGAAAGAGTCAGGCGTCATTGTCGCTATTAATAAGGATCCTGACGCTCCTATCTTTTCTATTGCGGATTATGGTTTGGTAGCTGATATTTTCAAAGCTGTACCTGAACTTATCGATAAATTATAAATCATATTTTTTCCTCCTTAAAGGTAACTTTTATGCAATATACTGATATTCAAATTTGGCAGCCTGGCATTCTGCGCAACACCGATTATCTTAACCCCGGTCCCGCTAAGCTGCTGGCCGCCACTCTGGATAAAGACATCAAAATCTTTAAAGAGGGGGGCGTTCTGCCAGAATTATGGCACTGGCTCTATTTTCTTCCTGTCGACCGCCAGTCAGATCTATCTGCTGATGGTCATCCGATAAAAGGTCATTTTCTACCCCCTGTTGGCGCTGGTTTATTGAGGAAAAAATTATGAAAAGTATTGAAAAGGATAAATATCAGGATATTCGTGATGCGGTTCGTTCATTATGTAGTGAATTTGATGATAAATATCACCGTAAGATAGATGAAGCAAAAGCCTATCCTGAAGAGTTTGTTAATAAACTAACCAAAGCTGGTTGGCTGGCTGCGCTCATCCCGGAGGAATTTGGAGGGTCAGGGCTTGGTTTAACTGAAGCATCTATTATCATGGAAGAGATCAATAGATCGGGTGGAAACTCTGGAGCCTGCCATGGTCAGATGTATAACATGAATACGTTGTTACGTCATGGATCCGATAAACAGAAAGAATTCTGGCTGCCACGGATAGCTACTGGTGAATGGCGCCTGCAGTCGATGGGCGTCACAGAACCCACAGCAGGTACAGATACCACCAGAATTAAAACTACAGCTGTAAAAAGAGAAGACCGGTATGTGATAAACGGACAAAAAGTCTGGATTTCACGTGTTCAACATTCAGACTGGATGATTCTTCTGGTTCGAACTACTCCGCTTGCAAATGTAAAACGTAAATCCGAAGGGATGTCTATTTTCATGGTTGATATTAAAGAAGCTATGAAAAATGGAATGACAGTACGACCTATTCCCAATATGGTCAATCATGAAACCAACGAGCTCTTTTTTGACAACCTGGAAATTCCCGAAGAAAATCTTATTGGTGAAGAGGGTATGGGTTTTCATTACATACTTGATGGTTTAAATGCAGAGCGTACCTTGATTGCGGCAGAATGTATAGGCGATGGATATTGGTTTATGGATCGTGTTACCCGCTATACCTGCGAGCGTGAGGTTTTTGGTCGTCCCATTGGTCAGAACCAGGGGGTGCAGTTTCCTATTGCAGAAGCATTTATTGCAGTGGAAGCGGCTAATCTGATGCGTTTTAAAGCGTGCGAGCTTTTTGATCAGCATCTTGATTGTGGAGCACAGGCTAATATGGCGAAATACCTTGCTGCGAAAGCCAGCTGGGAAGCAGCCAATGCCTGCCTGCAATTTCATGGTGGATATGGTTTTGCCTGTGAGTATGATATCGAACGAAAGTTTAGAGAAACACGTTTATATCAGGTTGCTCCCATATCTACCAACCTGATCCTGAGCTATATCGCTGAGCATGTGCTGGAGATGCCACGTTCATTCTGATGTCAAATCAATTGGAAAAATATTATGAAACAGTTACCTCTGTCCGGAGTCATTATAGTCTCGATTGAACATGTCATTGCCGCTCCCTTCTGTACCCGACAGTTGGCTGATTATTTCTCGCGGGTAACTATAATAGAATGCCAAGAAAATAGGGACTTTTCCTGCAATTATGATGAACGGCTTAAAAATGATTTGTGTATATTATTTTTCATCTGAGGGAGAAAGCTAAATATAAATGTTATGGAATGCTTCATCATCACCGACATTTTTTTAATAGTTGATAACTGGCTATATAGTCTTATAGGCACCTTTTTCTAAGGTTGAACATTCCTATACCATTTCATCTGTTTTATCACTATGATATTTATTTCATTGGTTACAATATGAATGCAATTTTATTTACATAATATAGCTGTTCCTACGGTGCTGAAAAATTAAGGAGTTAATAATGAACGATACACTTTCTAATACCCAGCAATCACGTGAGACAATAGAATGTGATGTTCTTATTGTGGGAGCAGGACCCGCCGGATTATCTGCAGCTCTTAAACTTAAATTACAGGCAAATGACGCAGGAAAAGAACTGTCCATTATCGTCCTTGATAAAGGAGCTGAGCCTGGTTCTCATATTCTCAGTGGGGCAGTCATGGATCCCCGAGCGCTGAATGAACTAATTCCTGATTGGCAGGAAAGAGGCGCACCCATTAAACAGCCTGTTACTCAGGATAAATTACTGTTACTGACGAATGAAAAATGTATTAATTTGCCGGATGCATTGATTCCTGATAATTTTCGCAACCATGGAAACTTTATCGTAAGCCTCGGTAATCTCATTAAATGGCTCGCCGGTCAGGCAGAAACGTCAGGCGTGGATATTTATGCAGGCTTTTCGGCAACTGAGATACTGTATGATCAGGATACTAACATTATCGGTGTAGTAACTGGTGATATGGGACGTCATCGGGATGGCAGCAAGAAAGAGGGGTTCCAGAGTGGAATAGAAATTCTGGCAAAATATACAATTTTTGCCGAAGGGGCCCGCGGTAGTCTGGCTAAAGAACTGATCAAAAAATTTCATCTTGATACAGGCAAAGCACCCCAGAGTTTTAGCATAGGCATAAAAGAGTTGTGGGAGGTTCCATCAGACCAGTCCCATCCGGGGCTTGTAATTCACACCACAGGTTGGCCTCTGGATAAAGAGTCGTTCGGGGGTGGGTTTCTCTATCATCTTAATGATAATAAAATTGCACTAGGTTTGGTTGTGGGACTTGATTATTCAAATCCCTGGTTAAGCCCTTTTCAGGAAATGCAGCGCCTGAAAACACACCCTTCTATACGCAAATACATTGACCGGGGTAAGCGTATTGGTTATGGCGCAAGAGCAATCAATAACGGCGGGATTGCGTCTATGCCTGATCCCTGTTTACCTGGTGGTCTGCTGATTGGTTGTAATGCCGGTACGCTCAATGCAAGTAGAATCAAGGGCATCCATACAGCTATCAAAAGTGGCATGATAGCGGCTGACGCTATATTTAATGCTTTGCTGGACAACAGGAAAAACGACATACTGACAGAATATCAAACATTACTGCGACAGAGCTGGCTTTGGCAGGAACTGGAAAATGGTAGTAATTTCAAACCCTGGTTTAAAAAAGGGCGTGTGATAGGTTTTATCATGACTGGCATTGAGCATTGGCTGCTTCCCCGAATGGGTATAAAAAAAATCCCCTGGCGTGTAAAAAATAACCGACCGGACAATATCACTCTGCAACCGGCCAACAAAAGCCAGAAAAAACTGTACGACAAACCTGACGGTAAACTGACGTTTGATATTTTGTCATCCGTCTATCTCAGTAACACCTGGCATGATGACGACCAGCCAGTACATTTGAAAATCAGTGATCAGAATATCCCTATATCCATTAATCTGGATATTTATGGTGGCCCCGAAGAACGATATTGCCCTGCCGGAGTATATGAATTTTTACAGGATAGTGAAACACAAAACATGCGTCTGCGAATAAATTCACAGAACTGTATTCACTGTAAAGTTTGTGACATTAAAGATCCTAAACAAAATATAACCTGGACTACGCCTGAAGGTGGCAACGGACCAAATTATACAGGGATGTAACGCTATCACTCAGTCTGAGCTGTGAGCATAGTAACCAGTTTTTGTGTGAAGCCGGGTAATTTGTCAAAGCTTCTGGCGCAGATTTGTAATTTTCTTAATGACCAAAATTCATCAAGATCAATAATCGAAAATTCATGCAACTGACGCAAACGGGATGCAGCAGAGTGAGGCATTATACCAATGCCCACTTTTGCTTCAACCATACGGCAAAATGTTTCAAAGTTGCCGACCTGTATTCTAATTTTCAGTTTAGATGGTACTAGTTCTGCCTTTTTTCGGATAAATTCAAACATTCCTGTCCCTTCAGGCAGGCTGATTTGTTCATATTGAATTAATTCATGAAAGGTCACGCTTTTTCTGTCAGCAAAGGGATGGTCTGTCGCGGTGATAAGCACTAGCCTATCAGTACGGAACGGCAGTATTTCAAGATTATCTGTTGTAATATTACCAGCAACAATTCCGAGATCAGTTTTCCCCTCAATAACAGAACGTACAATTTCCGGACTTGGATACTCCCTGAAATCAATATTCACATCGTTATATAGTGTAAGGAAATGGCTCAACAATGGGGGGAGATACTCTGCAATAGCAGTTATACTGGAAAATATTCTGACATGTCCTTTGATGCCTTTAACATGCTCCTGCATATCGCTACGTAACATTTCCATCTGATTCACAATAAGGCTGGCGTGGTGTTTAAATGTTTCACCAGCAGAGGATAACGTTATCCCCTTGCTACTACGATACAGCAATCTCAGATTGATACTCTGTTCAAGATTACGTATACGCACGCTACCAGATGCGGCAGACATGTAAGTTTTTTCCGCTCCACGTGTTAAGCTCCCTTCTTCACTGATAGCAAGGAATAATTTTAAATCTTTTATATCAAAGTGCATCGTTGTGGCTCATAATTAACGTATAATACAGTGTGCTGCTTTTTTATAGACTCAGTCAGACTGAGTATTTCGGCCTATCCGAATTCCTGTCACGTCGAGATAACTACAAAATGTAGGCTGACGGTGTCACCGCCCTACCATGATCCGGGGCGGATCTGGTAGGACGCTGGTGACCGCTGACAGGGGGTCAGGTCAGACATATTGTCGGAACCGTTGTAACGTAGATGCTAATACCTGCTCCCCGTGGTCATCAGGTTAACCCGTTTACAGCGGTTTTTTCAGCCCCGGCAGATTTATCATAAACTGATCACCGTAAATATGTGGAATCAGCCAAGTAAAGAACAGATTGGCAAACGCCACCACAAACAATGATACGCCTCCATAGGTCAATAAAGCGCATACAAGAATAATCATCGGCATGGCTTTGTTCTGGCCCACCATACAGGTCACAGCACTGACAATTGAGTAGTAAAAACCAGCAAATTCAATCAGCTTGCCAAATACTGCACCCAGCAGAAAGACAGGAAAATAAAGTTTTACAAAACCGATCAACTTATCCATAAATATATCACTGAAAACCGGGGCGACCGTCACTGGACGGGTGAACAGAACTGCGCCAAGTGCTACCAGCGGAGCAAAAAGGATCACACTGTAACCACGATAAGCGACCAGCATCAGTAATGAATACATTCATTGTCTTATCTCGCTTGCATGACTACCCATTTTATCCATGTTATGCAACAGCTTGTGTCATATTTTTCTGATCTCCATTTTAGATCAGACAGGCTATTACTCAGGGATTCCGGCGCGAAGAATGGAACATACTCTAAAAAGTACTCGGCGGATTCAAGTCGGTATCACTCCGTTAATAATCTTTATTCTCGACCCGCTGCATGTTGATTTTACGGTTAAACGCCGTTCTCTTATTCATCGCAGGAGTAAACCATCATGACATGCAGTGAAATCCCCAGAAAACGATCATGTATTCAATCGGTGATTATCGTTTCGAATACCGACTTTTATCGCAGGATTTATGATGGTTAAAGTCGATGTGAAATGCCCGTTTTGCGCGCAAACGGCATCCGTTAAAAAGTATGGTCCGGGGAGTGCAGGGCACCAGCATTACCGCTGTCAGGCATGTTGCCGCAGCTTTCAGGTCGACTATGAATACCGCGCCTGTCAGCCCGGCATGAAAGAGCAGGTTGTTGATCTTGCCATGTACAATGCCGGTATTCGTAATCCGCAGGGACTGGCAGTCAATCCCTGGAGCGGCGCGCTATGGCTGCATGAACACGGTCTGCGCGGTGGCGATGAAATTAACATACCGAAAAAAGGCAAAAATTATGGCTGGCCGCTGGCTACATGGGGCGCTAACTATAGCGGTCTGAAAGTGTCGGAAGCCAAAGGTAAAATTGTCGCGGGGGCGGAGCAGCCGGTTTATTACTGGAAAGATTCTCCGGCAATTAGCGGGATGGCCTTTATATCAGCGACGTTTTTGTGCCGTGACGGCATAAACTGTTTATCGGCGCGCTAAAAGATAAAGAGGTTATTGTGATGCGCGTTAATGGCAATACGGTGACGGAAGAAGACTGTATTTTGAGTGACAGAAAGCAACGTATCTACGATGTGCGTGTCGGACCTGACGGCTACTTATATGTGTTAACCGATGAGTCCGACGGGCAGTTACTCAAGGTAAGTCCTTCACTTGAGGCCGCGGCTACGCGTTAGGTGACTGGGATCATCACCACTTTGCGAAAAGCAGGGCGCTCGGTAAGCTGTTGATACCAGCGTTCCAGATTCGGGCGCGGCGTCCATTTCAGACCCACGTTCAACAGGTTATAGACGAAAGGCGCAATGGTGATATCGCCGGTGCCGAAGTTGTCTCCGGAGAACCACGGCTGGTGGGCCAGAGCGTCATCAAGCAGCGCAAACAGGCTATCACACTTTTCGATACCAGCTTCAATTGCCGCCTGGTCGCGTTTTTCCGGCGGGGTTCTGACCAGTCCCATCAGGATCACGCGGTGCGCCGGGCTTAACGTTTGATTCGCCCAGTCCATCCATTTTTCGCCCTCCGCACGCCGCGCCGGATTATCAACCCATAGCCGGTTCTGGCCGTATTGCGCCGCCAGATAGCGGACAATGGCATTGGATTCCCACAATAACAGGTCGGTTTCATCATCTTTAAGCAGCGGCACCAGCCCATTAGGATTCATCGCCAGATAGTCGGCATCCTGGTTAACGCCGAATTTTCCGCCTGCCAGAATTTGATCGTATGGCAGTTCCAGCTCTTCAAGCGTCCACAACACTTTTTTAACATTAGTCGAGTTGTTCCGGCCCCACAGCGTAATCATATTAACCCCTTCCGTTTTATCAGGATGATGACAGTAATCGGCCTACCGTGAGATAAACCTAACATTTACACAATGGTCTGTAAAAAAATCGTTATGAAGGAAGCGTAACGGGATGTTATTGCATAAACTTTAAAAACTTTACCAAGTTACGGTTTCTTTAACGTCGTGAGTGCGTTATTACTCACCGCACTTATTACACGGTGGTGTGACGTGTGTTTTTGGAATGGATACTCGGGTGGTACTATGACGCAATACGCTTCTTCCCTTCGTAGCCTCGCGGCAGGTTCGGTTCTCTTATTCCTTTTCGCTTCGCCTGTAAAGGCAGAGGAACAAACGATCGCGCCGCCGGGCGTTGATGCGCGAGCCTGGATCTTAATGGATTACGCCAGCGGTAAAGTACTGGCGGAAGGCAACGCCGATGAGAAACTCGACCCTGCCAGTTTGACAAAAATTATGACCAGCTACGTGGTGGGCCAGGCGCTGAAGGCAGGGAAAATCAAGCTAACCGATATGGTAACGGTGGGCAAAGATGCCTGGGCGACGGGGAACCCGGCGCTACGTGGGTCGTCGGTGATGTTTCTGAAGCCAGGCGATCAGGTGTCGGTTGCGGATCTTAATAAAGGCATCATCATTCAGTCAGGTAATGATGCCTGTATCGCGCTTGCCGACTACGTCGCCGGAAGCCAGGAGTCCTTTATCGGCCTGATGAACGCTTATGCGAAACGACTGGGATTAACGAATACAACCTTCCAGACGGTACACGGTCTTGATGCGCCAGGGCAGTTCAGTACCGCTCGCGATATGGCGCTGCTCGGCAAGGCCTTGATTCACGATGTGCCTGACGAATACGCCATTCATAAAGAAAAAGAATTTACTTTTAATAATATTCGTCAACCGAACCGCAACCGCCTGTTGTGGAGCACCAATCTGCATGTCGACGGCATGAAAACGGGGACAACGGCAGGGGCTGGATATAACCTTGTCGCCTCCGCCACCCAGGGCGATATGCGCCTGATCTCTGTCGTGCTGGGGGCGAAAACGGACCGTATTCGTTTTAATGAGTCAGAAAAACTGCTGACCTGGGGTTTCCGCTTCTTTGAAACGGTCACGCCGATTAAACCTGACGCGACATTCGTGACGCAACGCGTCTGGTTTGGCGATAAGCGTGAGGTCAATTTGGGGGCGGGCGATGCGGGGTCTGTGACGATTCCGCGTGGGCAGCTTAAAAACCTGAAGGCCAGCTTTACGTTGAACGAACCACAGCTCACGGCGCCGTTGAAGAAAGGGCAGGTTGTCGGCACCATCGATTTCCAGCTTAACGGAAAATCCATTGAGCAACGCCCGTTAATGGTGATGGAAAACGTCGAGGAGGGGGGATTTTTCAGCCGGATGTGGGATTTTGTGCTGATGAAACTCCATCAGTGGTTTGGCAGTTGGTTCTCGTAAAATAACTCCGTTGCCGGGTGCGCGTCGCATCCGGCAACGGGCAGTTAATACATCAGAGTAATTTGTTGCGCTTTAGCGTAGGCCACAAAGGCCTCATCGGGACGGCGGTCGCTGATAATCGTATCAAAGCGTGATAATTCCCCCATCCGCGCCGGACGTACCTTGCCGAATTTACTGTGATCCACCACCAGTACATGGCTCTGTGCCATTGTCATGGCCCAATGTTTTACCGGCAGCTCTTCCAGATTAAAGCAGGTAGCGCCTTTACTGGTATGAACGCCGGCGGCGGAATAAAACGCGATATCCGGACAAATATTGTTTAACGTTTCATGGAAATCAAGCGGTTTGAAAATGGCGTTGCTGGCGTGAAACTCCCCGCCGCTGAGGATGGCGCGGCAATGGGGTTTGTCCTGCAGCGCCAGGAAGGTATTAAGTGAATAGCACACCGCCGTAAAGGGAAGGTCATTATCAATGGCTTCAATGATCCACGGCGTGGTGGTGCCGCAATCAATAAATACCGTCTGATGCGCTTGTACCAAGCCCGCAGCCAACTGAGCGGCTCGGCGTTTTTCTTCCACCAGACGAGATTTTTGATCGCTTAACAGATAATGACTGGCGCTGCGGGGCTCCAGTACGATATAGCCGCCCAGCAACACGACAGGCGCGCTTTTATGGTTCAGGTCGCGACGAATGGTCATTTCAGAGACGCCCAACAGGGTCGCGGCTTCTTTAAGATGAAGTTTATCGCTGCGTTTTAAGGCCTGCAGCAATTGACCAATACGCTCGTCGCGTCGCGTTTCCATAGTTCCCCTGGAGAGTTAAATAAGCGCTCCGCACCATACAGAGCGCTTAATATTACTCTTTTTTTCGCTATTTAGTCACGTACCCAGCCTTTTCGAATGGGCAATGCGAAACAGAAACGGTAACAACGTTGCAGCGCCTGGTAGAGCGGCGCGCCGTACCATTGCCAGATCAGCTGTGCGCTCAGGCAGCCAAGCATCGCTACCAGCAGCGCGCCAATCATATCTAACGGCCAGTGTACGCCGAGATAGACGCGCGACCAGGCGATGGTCATGGCTATCGCCATCATCACGATGCCTGACCAGAGGCGGTGCCAGAACAAAAACGCCAGCGCAAAGGTAAAAATCACCGTACCGTGATCGCTGGGGAACGAGTCATCGGCGGCATGATGCAGGAAGTTATAGCCGATATGATCGACAAACGGACGGTCGTGCGGGAAAAGGTGTCCCATTGTCCAGGAGACCGCCAGACTGATAATCAGCGCGATGCCGATTTTAACGATCAGCTGACGCTGGGCGCAGACCCGATCGCGGGGACCCCACAGCCAGAGTACCACGGCTAAGAGCGGGACGATGTTGATGACATCTTTGGCGATAAAGATAGCGAGCGAAATCGTCCACTGCGCGGAATCAGGCGTGGCATTAATAAAATAAAACAGCGAGTTGTTAAGGTTTTCCAGCATAACATCCAGGCTCAGAGCAATGAAATCAAAAGGGATAGCCAGCTCATCCCCGTGCAAACTGAGCATAAATGCAGCGTAATAGGGAGGAAAAGCAGTATTGTCTTATTTGGCGGCAACATGAAGAGATTTAAGACAATGGCATAAAATAACGCCGATGATAACGCCGCAAACTTAAATTAACCTTAAAGTATGCAAGCGCTAAGCGGCTTTCTGTAAAAATGTGCGCTATTTCCCTTGCAGCCTCATAATTCGCTATCTCAGTTCCCCGACTTTCATTACACTCTGCGCGGTTTTTATTGGCGAAGAGATGGTATGCAGAATCGTTTACAATCAGGCGGCAGGCTGGGACGTCAGGCGCTGCTTTTTCCTCTCTGTCTGGTGCTGTACGAGTTTTCTACTTATATTGGCAACGACATGATCCAGCCGGGTATGCTGGCGGTGGTTGAGCAGTATCAGGCGGGCCTGGACTGGGTTCCGACGTCCATGACCGCTTATCTGGCGGGCGGTATGTTCTTACAATGGCTGCTTGGCCCGTTGTCTGACCGGATTGGCCGTCGTCCCGTGATGCTGGCGGGCGTCGTGTGGTTTATTGTCACCTGCCTGGCGACGTTACTGGCGAAAAACATCGAACAATTTACCTTCCTGCGTTTTTTGCAAGGGATTAGCCTGTGTTTTATCGGCGCTGTAGGGTATGCCGCTATTCAGGAATCCTTTGAGGAAGCGGTGTGTATAAAAATTACCGCGCTGATGGCGAACGTGGCGTTAATCGCGCCGCTACTGGGACCACTGGTTGGGGCGGCATGGGTGCATGTTCTGCCGTGGGAGGGGATGTTTATTTTATTTGCCGCACTGGCCGCTATCGCCTTTTTCGGGCTACAGCGCGCAATGCCGGAGACCGCCACGCGGCGGGGCGAAACGCTGTCATTTAAGGCGCTGGGCCGGGATTATCGACTGGTGATAAAAAACCGGCGGTTCGTCGCAGGGGCGTTAGCGCTGGGATTTGTCAGCCTGCCGCTGTTGGCCTGGATTGCGCAGTCGCCGATTATCATCATTAGCGGCGAACAGCTCAGCAGCTATGAATATGGTCTGCTGCAGGTGCCCGTTTTTGGCGCGCTCATTGCCGGTAATCTGGTGTTGGCGCGTTTAACCTCCCGACGTACGGTTCGCTCGCTGATCGTGATGGGCGGCTGGCCTATCGTCGCGGGGCTGATCATCGCCGCGGCGGCGACGGTGGTTTCATCCCATGCTTATTTATGGATGACGGCGGGATTAAGCGTATACGCTTTTGGCATTGGGCTGGCGAATGCCGGACTGGTGCGTCTGACGCTCTTTTCCAGCGATATGAGTAAAGGAACGGTCTCGGCGGCGATGGGAATGCTACAAATGCTGATTTTTACCGTTGGCATTGAAGTCAGTAAACACGCCTGGTTAAGCGGCGGCAATGGGCTATTTAGCCTGTTTAATCTGGCAAACGGTATTCTTTGGCTACTGCTGATGCTGGTCTTCTTAAAAGATAAGCGGACGGGGAATTTGCAAACAGTCTGAGAGAGCGGCTACGCCTGATAAGCTTTCTGTTATCAGGCATAGAGAGGCATCCGCTAGACGTTGAACGGCGGCTCGTTGTTTAATACGCTGTCGATAATATCCAGCACGCCTTCCTGGTTGTTCGATCCGGCGCGGTATTTCGCCGCCGCCGCGACCGCTTCGCTGGCGTGCGACATGGCAAAACTAAACCCGGCCTGACGCAGCATCTCAATATCGTTGCCGCCGTCGCCGAATACCACCACTTCACTATCATGAATGCCCCAGCGCTGCTGTAACAGACGCAGGCCGTTGGCTTTATGCACGCCGGGAATTATTAAATCAATACTGCCATAGCCGGTATGAACGGGGACCATGATATCGCCAATGGCGTCGTGCAGCGCCGCCTGTACTTCCGGTATCCGATCATCGGTAATATTAAGGCCGAATTTGAAAAAAACATCGTTGATGTTGTTAAAATTATCCACAAACTCCAGACGATGATAATACATTGCCGCAACGGCTTTTAACGCATCGTCGTAGCGTTTCAGCGTGTAGGCGCTGTTTTTTCCACAGGCGATGATCTCCACATCGGCGCGTGTGAGCAGGTGTTCGACAACTGCCTGGAAGTCGGCTTTTGTCAGCTCGCCGTTAAAAATATCCTCGCCTTCGCTGACCACCCAGCCGCCGTTTTCCGCGACAAAAGCGATTTCGTGCGCAATTTCCGGAAAGAACGAGATTAACTGGTAATACTGGTTGCCGCTGGCCACGACAAAGCGAATGCCTTGCCGCTTCATTTGTTGGTACTGCGCCATAAACCGGTCACGGTTATAGGTTTTTTGATCGCTCAGAAACGTGCCGTCCATGTCGACGGCGATTAATTTAATACTCATGCGTTATGCTCCATCACCGGTTGCGGAGTCGATACAGGTTTGGCGACGGCCTTCGCCACCAGCGCCGCCAGAATAACCAGCGCCAGCACAACCATCATGGCGCTGCGTAATCCATAATGCTCTCCCAGATAGCCCAACAGCGGCGGCCCGACCAAAAACGCCAGATAACCGGTCGTGGCGACAACGCTCACGCGCGTCGGCGCGTCGGGACCGGTATCGCTGGCGGCGGAAATGGTCAGCGGGAAGCCGAGCGAAGCGCCCAAGCCCCAAAGAATGACCGAGACGCCGGCGACCCAGTCGCTATCGACAAAAATAATCAGGCCAATGCCCAGCGCTCCCATCAACGCGCTGGCGCGAACAACCGTCACCCGGCTATAGCGGTCAATAAACCAGCCGCCGGTAAAGCGGCCAACGGTCATACCTAGCGTGAAACCGGCGTAGATCAGAGAGCCGGAGGTTGGGCTAAAACCGTGTCCGTCTACCATCAGTAGCGGCAGCCAGTCATTCGCAGAGCCTTCGGCGAATGCCATTGCCAGCACTACCACGCCAATAAGCAAAAGCTGGATGTCCCGATAAAAAGGTAATCCTTTTTCCTGAAGGTGAGAATCTTCCGATGCGTTTTTACCCGTACCGTCAGGGATCGCCCGAATGGCGATAAAAATGGGCGCGATCGCCACGGCAGCCGCGAGGATGATATGGATGTTAGCCGGGACGCTTAATGCGGTTAACGCCATGCCGACACCAGCGCCCGCCAGCGTGCCGAAACTGTAGAAACCATGCATCATCGGCAGAACGGTTTTATTCAGCTCGCGTTCGACCGCCGCGCCTTCGACATTAATCGCCACTTCGGCTGCGCCAAAACTGGCGCCGAAAACAGCTAATCCAAGGGCAAAAATCAGCGGCGAGGCGCACCACAGCGCGACGCTAAGAATAACCATCCCGGTTACTGCGCAGGTCATCGTCGTGCGAATAACCTTCCGGGTGCCAAATCGTTTCACCAGCCAGGCGGAACAAAGAATACCGCTCATTGAACCGATAGAAAGCCCAAATAAGACCGCCCCCATTTCCGCGGTAGAGACGGAAAGAATATCCCGAATAGCAGGCGTTCGGGTTGCCCAGGAGGCCATCAGCAGTCCGGGTAAAAAGAAGAACATAAACAGCGCCCAGGTACGGCGTTTTAAGGCGTTACGTGAGGAGAGGACGGTCATAGCGTCAGGCCAGAAAATAGAAGCGAGAGGTAAACATTAGCAAGCTTGTGTACATTTGTACATATCGTCGTCATACTTCGTTGTGCAGACAGTTTTTACTGTCTGTTTTTTCAGCGTAAGCGGCAGGCTACTATAGCCTGCATCCTGAATGAGATGTGGAACTCATCATGAAAGAAAATGCCGTAAGACGCGCCAATGATCCTAAGCGACGGGAAAAAATAATTCAGGCCACACTGGAAGCGGTAAAGACCTATGGCGTTCATGCCGTGACGCACCGGAAAATCGCCGCTATCGCTCAGGTGCCGCTTGGCTCGATGACCTACTATTTTGCCGGTATGGATGCGTTATTGAGTGAAGCTTTTACACTTTTCACCGAGAACATGTCGCGTCAATACCAGGATTTTTTTGCGCAGGTGACGGATGCGGAGGGGGCGTGCCAGGCGATAACGGAAATGATTTACGGCTCGCAGGTTACGACGCCGGATAATATGGCGTTAATGTATCAGTTATATGCCTATGCCAGCGATAAGCCAGCGTTAAAAATAGTCATGCAAAACTGGATGCAGCGTAGCCAGAATACGCTGGCGCAGTGGTTTGACGCACAGACCGCCCGCGCGCTGGATGCGTTTATCGAGGGGATGACGCTGCATTTTGTAACGGATCGAACGCCGCTGGCGCGTGAAGCGATTTTACAGATGGTAAAGCGAATCGCCGGAGAGTCAATGTCGTGTCACTCTGCGTCAGGCAACAAAAAACCCACCAACCTTGAACCGAAATGGCGGGGTTGATGGGCTCCACAAAATGGGGACATCAAAGAAAAGCAGTGGCAATAGGTATGACTGATGCTTTAACGAAAAGTTCGACCTATTGGCAAAATTTTTTCACTTAAAGGCAAACTTCAGTTTTATCCTAACCCCGGCCAGATGATGACAATAAGCGTCCCCGCCAGCGTTAGCAGAACGTTGGCGATGGCGTAAGTCCCCGCATAACCCAGCGCTGGAATATTGCTGCGCGCCGTATCGCTAATGATTTCCATCGCCGGGGCGCAGGTACGCGCGCCCATCATGGCGCCGAACAGCAGCGCCCGGTTCATGCGCAGCACATAAGCGCCAAACAAGAAGCAGATCACCACCGGTACCAGGCTGACGACAAGCCCGGCGATCAGCATTTGTCCGCCGACCGCGCCCAGACCGTTGCTGATACCGCTGCCGGCGCTTAAACCAACGCCTGCCATAAATACCATCAAGCCGAATTCTTTCACCATGTTAAGCGCGCCCTGCGGAATATAACCAAAGGTAGGATGGTTAGCGCGCAGGAAACCGAGCATGATCCCGGCGAACAGCAATCCGGCCGCGTTGCCGATACCGAAACTAAAATTGCTGAACTGGAAGGTAATCATCCCGATCATTAACCCGATGATAAAAAAAGCGCAGAAGGCAAGCAGGTCCGTCACCTGACTATGAATCGAAATAAAACCAATGCGATCGGCGATGGTTTTTACGCGTCTGGCGTCGCCGCTCACCTGTAACACGTCGCCTTTATTCAGCACGACGTTATCGTCGATAGGCATTTCGATCTGGCTGCGGATGACGCGGTTAAGGAAGCAGCCATGATCGGTCAGCTTGAGCTGAGCGAGGCGGCGACCGACCGCATTGTGGTTTTTCACCACAATTTCTTCCGTCACGATGCGCATATCAAGCAGATCGCGATCAAACACTTCCTTACCATTACGGAAGCTGGGATCGAGCCTGGCGTGCGCGTCCGGATAGCCGACCAGCGCAATCTCATCGCCCATTTGCAGCACCGCATCGCCATCCGGGTTCGCCAGAATACCGTTACGACGAATACGTTCGATATAGCAACCTGTCTGGCGGTAAATACCCAGCTCGCGCAGGTTTTTGCCGTCAGTCCAGGCCACCAGTTCCGGACCAACCCGATAGGCGCGGATAACCGGCAAATAAACTTTGCGATTAGCATCGGTATCCAGACCGCGCTCGCGAGCAATTTGCTGGGCGCTGGTTTGCAAATCCTGATGCTGTAGTTTAGGCAAGTAACGCGCGCCCACGATCAGACTGACCAACCCAATCAGATAGGTCAGGGCATAACCCAGGCTCAGATTATCAAGAGCGGAGGAGAGTTGGGTGCTGGCGATGCCGGAATGTCGCAGGGTATCGCCTGCGCCAACCAGCACGGGCGTGGATGTCATTGAGCCGGCCAGCATACCGGCCGTCAGGCCGATATCCCAGCCGAATAGCTTACCAAGGCCTAAGGCGATTAGCAGAGCGCTACCGACCATGACCAGGGCAAGCATCAGATAATTTTTACCGTCGCGAAAAAAAATCGAAAAAAAGTTGGGGCCAGCCTCGACGCCGACACAAAAAATAAACAGCATAAATCCCAGATTTAGCGCGTCGGTGTTAATACTAAAGTGTTGCTGCCCTAATAATAGAGAGACCACTAAAACGCCAATGGAATTACCAAGTTGGACTGAACCCAGACGTAACTTGCCAAGACACAGGCCAAGAGCCAGGACCACAAATAATAACAGGATGTAATTCCCATTTAACAAATCTGCGACGTTTATATTCACGGAGACTAACTTCTTGTTTACGAGTAAGCTGTTGAAAGAAATGGTAATTTACGCTACTGTTTTTATCATGAATTAAGGGTGCAATCGTATTGCATACAGCATCCAAATAAAAACAACACAACAATATATCCTGCTAGTTTAATCTTATTGCGTACTAACGGCTATAAGAATCGTGCAGGTGTGTTTTTGGCATGGAATGCCACATGACTTTATCTGACTGGATGCCTCACGGCGGAAAGCGTGTTCGATAGAGAGTGTCAGGAGGAACGATTGAAACATAAACACGGGTGGGCAAGCGTTGTCTGCTGCTTTGTACTCTTTATTGTGGTGTGTCTTTCATTAACTATGCATGTACAAGGCGCTTTTCGCGCGGCAGGGCATCCTGAGATTGGACTGTTATTTTTTACGTTGCCTGGTGCGGTGGCCAGTTTTTGTTCTCACCGACGCGAGGTGATCCGACCGCTGATCGGGGCGATGCTGGCGGCGCCGTTTTGCCTGGTGTTAATGCGCGTGGTATTTATGCCTACCCGATCGTTTTGGCAAGAACTCGCGTGGTTATTTAGCGCCGTATTCTGGTGTGCGTTAGGCGCGCTCTGTTATTTGTTTATTAGCAGCCTGTTTAGCCACCGGCGAAAAAAACGCCGATAGCGCCCTCCGTCAGAGGGCGTTGCCAGAGCAATCAGGCGAAAAGATTCAGATTTTCTTTTGCCCATGCTTCAAAATCCGTACAGCCGCCGATATGTTTTTGATCGACAAAAATCTGCGGTACGGTTTCTACAGGTTTACCTACGGTTTTTTCCAAATCCGCTTTAGTAATGCCTTCAGCATGGATATCAATATAGCGGTAGTTGAAATCGTCGCGTTCTTTGCTCAGTTTTTCCGCCAACTCTTTTGCACGCACGCAATAAGGGCACCCTGGACGGCCAAAAATAACAGTAAACATATCTCTCCTCGAACATAAAGCCAGACGGCGAACAGGTGTTATCATGCCGCGATTTACGGCAGATGAAAAGCAGGTTACGCCTGTTCCTTTGATAACCCAGGGCTATATCTGTTAAGCACGCCGGACCAGAACGTTCTACACTGTGCGTCAGTTAACCGGGAGGCTTGATATGCGCACGATTGGCGTGTTACCCAAAAGCGTACTGATACTGGAATACCTCGGTATGATTTTGCTGGCGCTTGCTCTGCTATCGCTTAATCATTACCTTACGCTGCCCGCGCCGTTCAATACGCCGCTGGCTGGCGTGTTGATGGTTTTCCTGGGCGTCGTGTTGATCCTCCCCGCCGCGGTGGCGATGATGTGGCGTATTGCGCAGTTACTGGCGCCGCAGTTGATGAAACGTCCACCCGACATTTCTTCCCGTTCAGATAGAGAAAAGCATAATGAGTCCGACCATTGAACTTCTTTGTGGCCATCGTTCTATTCGCCATTTCACCGATGAACCCGTGGCTGACGCGCAGCGAGAGGCCATTATTGCCGCCGCGCGCAGTACGTCCAGTTCCAGTTTTTTACAGTGCAGCTCTATTATCCGTATTACCGATAGGGCGCTGCGCGAGGCGTTAGTGCCCCTGACGGGCGGGCAAAAACATGTGGCGCAGGCCGCTGAGTTCTGGGTATTTTGCGCCGATTTTAATCGTCATTTGCAGATCTGCCCTGACGCGCAGTTGGGGCTTGCCGAACAACTGCTGCTCGGTGTCGTCGATACGGCGATGATGGGGCAAAATGCGCTGACGGCGGCGGAATCACTGGGGTTAGGCGGCGTATATATCGGCGGCATCCGTAACAATATTGAGTCTGTTACCGAACTATTAAAATTGCCGAAGCATGTATTGCCGCTCTTTGGCCTGTGTTTGGGATGGCCTGCGGATAATCCGGATCTGAAACCGCGCCTGCCTGCCGAGCTTGTGGTTCATGAGAACCAGTATCAACCGCTTGATGAAAAGCTGCTGGCGCGCTATGACGAGCAGTTGGCTGAGTATTATCTGACCCGCGGCAGTAATACGCGACGCGATACCTGGAGCGATCATATCCGTCGCACCCTGATTAAAGAAAATCGCCCATTTATCCTTGAATATTTGCATAAACAGGGCTGGGCGACGCGCTAAAACCTGCGGGCCAGTGTATGATACGCGGGCTTTTCAGGGTTTTCAGCGAGGTGCAGGGTGAAAATTGCCATATTGTCCAGGGATGGAACGCTCTATTCTTGCAAGCGTCTGCGCGAAGCGGCGATGCGGCGCGGCCATCTGGTCGAGATACTCGATCCTCTTTCCTGCTATATGAATATTAATCCGGCAGCGTCGTCGATCCATTACAAGGGGCGTCGTCTGCCCCATTTTGACGCCGTTATTCCCCGTATTGGTTCGGCCATTACCTTTTATGGTACCGCTGCGCTACGTCAGTTTGAGCTATTGGGTAGCTATCCGCTGAATGAATCCGTCGCCATTACCCGCGCGCGCGATAAGCTGCGATCGCTACAACTTCTGGCGCGCCAGGGGATCGATCTTCCCATTACCGGGATCGCCCATTCGCCGGATGATACCAGCGATCTTATTAAGATGGTTGGCGGGGCGCCGCTGGTCGTGAAGCTGGTAGAAGGCACGCAAGGGATCGGCGTGGTATTGGCGGAGACGCGTCAGGCTGCTGAAAGCGTTATTGATGCGTTTCGGGGGCTGAATGCCCATATCCTGGTTCAGGAATACATTGCCGAAGCTAAAGGATGCGATATTCGTTGTCTGGTCGTCGGCAATGAGGTTGTGGCGGCGATTGAGCGGTGCGCGAAAGCCGGTGATTTTCGCTCCAATCTTCATCGTGGCGGGGTGGCCAGCATCGCGACGATCACGCCCCGTGAACGGGATATCGCCATCAAAGCCGCACAGACGCTGGGGCTGGATGTGGCGGGTGTCGATATTTTACGCGCCGCGCGCGGGCCGCTGGTGATGGAGGTGAATGCCTCGCCGGGACTGGAAGGTATCGAAAAGACTACGGGCGTGGATATCGCGGGGCGAATGATTCAGTGGATAGAACGTCACGCTACGCCTGAATTTTGCCTTAAAATCGGCGGCTAATCGCAATCGTGGATTCCGCCGTAGTACGAAGCACGCTTTTTGCGTAAGCTGTGCCGGTAATTTTTTCATCGTCATCGTAAGAGGTAGCACATTATTATGATATCACTGGTCGTTCCCACTCTGGATACGTTGCGTCAATGGCTCGACGACCTGGGCATGAATTTCTTCGAATGTGATACCTGCCAGGCGCTGCATTTGCCGCATATGCAGAATTTTGACGGCGTCTACGATGCTAAAATCGATTTGGTGGACAACACCGTTCTTTTTTCCGCGATGGCGGAGGTCAGGCCTTCCGCGTTGCTGCCGCTGGCGGCCGATCTCTCTGCTATCAACGCCAGTTCGTTGACGGTAAAAGCCTTTCTCGATATGCAGGATGATAATCTGCCAAAACTGGTTGTGTGCCAGTCTTTATCCGTTATGCAAGGCGTCACCTACGAACAGTTCGAATGGTTTGTTCGCCAAAGTGAAGAGCAGATTTCTATGGTGATCCTTGAGGCCGGGGCGCATCAGCTTCTGTTTAACGCGGAAGAAGACGCGCAAAAAACCAGCGTGGTTGACCATTTTCTTCACTGATCCCTCCCGATAATCAGGCAGTCGCTGCCAGCGCGGCTGCTGTTTACGTTTTTTTATGCTACCGTTAACCTTTATTTAAAGAATTATTCACCTCCTTTCTGACCATTTCGCTTTATCACATAGACAAAACCTGCATAAAAAATTGATAAAAGGCGTTTTTTAATCTGGGCTATAGCCTCAAACCTTAGCTAAAGTTATTCTTGCGAAGCTTCTATAGCGAGCTTGATGGCAGGGAGGGCGACCTCTCTTCTTCATTTGTATCAAATGAAAAGGTATGCACATTTCAGGCATGTTTTAAACCACGCCTAATGGGTTCATTTGTTAACGGATTTCAGAAGGAAAGCGATGATGACCGCCTTAAAGAAAAAATGGCTATCGGGTCTGGTTGCGGGTGCTCTGATGGTCGTCTCTGTCGGCACGCTCGCTGCCGAACAAAAAACGCTGCACATTTATAACTGGTCAGATTATATCGCGCCGGACACGGTGGCGAACTTTGAAAAAGAGACCGGGATTAACGTTATCTATGATGTCTTTGACTCTAACGAAGTGCTGGAAGGCAAGTTAATGGCAGGCAGCACCGGGTTCGATCTGGTGGTGCCATCGGCCAGTTTTCTTGAGCGCCAGCTCACCGCGGGCGTTTTTCAGCCGCTGGATAAAAGCAAACTTCCCGGCTGGAAAAACCTCGATCCTGAACTGCTGAAACTGGTAGCGAAGCACGATCCTGACAACAAATACGCCATGCCCTATATGTGGGCCACGACGGGCATTGGCTATAACGTTGATAAAGTGAAAGCGGTGCTGGGGGATGATGCGCCAGTGAATAGCTGGGATTTAGTCCTCAAGCCGGAAAATCTGGAGAAGCTAAAAAGCTGCGGCGTCTCTTTCCTTGATGCGCCTGAAGAAATTTTTGCCACCGTGCTGAATTATCTGGGTAAAGATCCAAATAGCAGCAAAGCGGATGACTACACCGGCCCGGCAACCGATCTGTTGTTGAAGCTACGGCCAAACATTCGCTATTTCCACTCCTCGCAATACATTAACGATCTGGCTAATGGCGATACCTGTGTAGCCATCGGCTGGGCGGGCGATGTCTGGCAGGCCGCTAACCGGGCGAAAGAGGCGAAAAATGGCGTCAATATCTCTTTCTCGATCCCCAAAGAGGGGGCAATGGCGTTTTTTGATGTGTTTGCCATGCCGGCTGACGCCAAAAATAAAGACGAGGCCTACCAGTTCCTTAATTATCTGCTGCGCCCTGATGTGATTGCCCATATTTCCGATCACGTTTTCTACGCCAATGCGAATAAAGAGGCGACGGCGCTGGTCAGCCAGCAGGTGCGCGATAACCCGGGAATTTATCCGCCGGCGGATGTGCGGGCCAAGTTGTTTACCCTGAAAGTGCAGGAGCCGAAGATTGATCGCGTCCGCACCCGCGCATGGACGAAGGTGAAAAGCGGTAAGTAATTGATTAACGGTATGGCCTGATAAGCGTGCGCTATCGGGCATTCCACCGTTTGTATCGTTTGATTGTGTTATGCCGGAGAGCGCCTTGTGAATGATGTCCCCCACCGCCCGCAGGTGAAAACCCGTAAAGCGCTGACGCCGCTTCTGGAAATTCGCAACCTGACGAAGTCATTCGACGGGCAACATGCTGTCGATGATGTCAGTCTGACTATCTATAAAGGCGAGATTTTTGCCCTGCTGGGCGCGTCAGGTTGTGGAAAATCGACTCTGCTACGGATGCTGGCAGGTTTTGAACCTCCGAGCAGCGGGCAAATTATGCTCGACGGCGTCGATCTGGCGCATGTTCTGCCGTATCAGCGTCCGATTAATATGATGTTTCAGTCCTATGCGTTGTTTCCGCATATGACGGTAGAGCAGAACATCGCTTTTGGTCTGAAGCAGGACAAACTGCCAAAGGCGGAGATTACCAGCCGCGTCAATGAGATGCTGGGTCTGGTGCACATGCAGGAGTTTGCGAAACGTAAGCCGCATCAGCTTTCCGGCGGTCAGCGCCAGCGCGTGGCCCTGGCGCGCAGCCTAGCGAAACGTCCTAAGCTGCTCTTGTTGGATGAACCGATGGGCGCGCTGGATAAAAAATTACGCGACCGGATGCAGCTTGAAGTGGTGGATATCCTTGAGCGCGTCGGCGTGACCTGCGTCATGGTGACGCACGATCAGGAAGAAGCGATGACGATGGCGGGGCGCATTGCCATCATGAACCGTGGAAAATTTGTGCAAATTGGCGAACCGGAGGAGATTTACGAGCATCCGACGACCCGCTATAGCGCCGAATTTATCGGATCGGTAAATGTTTTTGAGGGCTTACTGAAAGCGCGTGAAGAGGACGGTCTGGTCATTGACGCGCCCGGTTTGGTTCATCCGTTAAAAGTCGATGCGGATGCCTCTGTCGTTGATAATGTACCGGTATATGTGGCGCTACGTCCGGAAAAAATCATGCTGTGTGAGTCGCCGCCTGCCGATGGCTATAATTTCGCCGTCGGCGAAGTGGCGCATATTGCGTATCTCGGCGATCTGTCTATTTATCATGTGCGGCTAAAAAGCGGGCAGATGATCAGCGCTCAACTGCAGAATGCGCACCGTTACCGGAAAGGGTTACCGACCTGGGGCGATGAAGTGCGTTTGTGCTGGGAAGCGGATAGCTGCGTGGTCCTGACGGTATAAGGGGGAAATATGAGCACACTTGAACCTCCGGCACGCATCAGTAAACCTGGCGGCGCGGCGCTATGGTTGGCGCGAATGCAAATGAAACATGGGCGTAAGCTGGTTATTGCTTTGCCCTATATTTGGCTCATTCTGCTGTTTTTACTGCCGTTTCTTATCGTCTTTAAGATAAGCCTGGCGGAAATGGCGCGGGCGATCCCGCCGTATACCGATCTGCTGGAATGGGCTGACGGTCAGTTGTCGATTACGCTCAACCTCGGCAATTTTTTGCAACTGACCGACGATCCGCTCTATTTCGAAGCCTATCTGCAATCGTTACAAATTGCCGGTATTTCCACAATCTGCTGCCTGCTGTTGGGCTACCCGCTGGCGTGGGCGGTGGCGCACAGCAAGCCCTCCACGCGCAATATCCTGCTGCTGTTGGTGATCCTGCCCTCGTGGACGTCTTTTTTAATACGCGTCTATGCCTGGATGGGCATTTTGAAAAACAACGGCGTGCTGAACAATGTGTTGCTGTGGCTAGGGGTTATCGATCAGCCGCTGACGATCCTGCACACTAACCTGGCCGTCTATATCGGCATTGTTTATGCTTATCTGCCGTTTATGGTTCTGCCCATTTATACCGCATTGACGCGCATTGATTATTCGCTGGTGGAAGCGTCGCTGGATCTCGGCGCCCGACCGCTGAAAACATTTTTTAGCATCATTGTTCCACTCACCAAAGGCGGAATCATCGCCGGCTCGATGCTGGTTTTTATCCCGGCAGTGGGCGAGTTCGTGATCCCGGAACTGCTTGGCGGGCCGGACAGTATCATGATTGGTCGCGTCCTGTGGCAGGAGTTTTTCAATAACCGCGACTGGCCGGTGGCTTCTGCGGTCGCCATTATTATGTTGCTGCTGCTGATAGTCCCGATCATGTGGTTCCATAAACATCAGCAAAAAAGTGTGGGGGAGCACGGATGAATAACTTACCGGTCGTTCGCTCGCCCTGGCGCATTCTGATTCTGGTGCTGGGGTTTACTTTTCTCTATGCGCCGATGTTAATGTTGGTGATTTACTCGTTTAACAGTTCGAAGCTGGTGACGGTGTGGGCGGGATGGTCGACGCGCTGGTATGGCGAGCTCTTTCGGGATACCGCCATGATGAGCGCAGTGGGACTAAGCCTGACAATTGCCGCCTGCGCGGCGACGATGGCGGTGGTGCTCGGTACTATCGCCGCGGTGGTGATGGTGCGATTTGGACGATTTCGCGGCGCAAACGGCTTTGCGTTTATGATCACCGCGCCGCTGGTGATGCCGGATGTGATTACCGGGCTGTCGCTGCTGCTGCTGTTTGTCGCGCTCGGTCATGCTATCGGCTGGCCCTCCGATCGCGGGATGCTGACCATATGGTTGGCGCACGTCACGTTCTGTACCGCCTACGTGGCAGTGGTGATCGCTTCGCGATTACGCGAACTGGATCGTTCGATTGAAGAGGCGGCGATGGATCTTGGCGCGCCGCCGTTGAAAGTCTTTTTTGTCATTACGTTACCGATGATCATGCCAGCAGTGATCTCGGGCTGGCTGTTGGCCTTTACGCTCTCTCTTGACGATCTGGTGATTGCCAGCTTTGTTTCCGGTCCCGGAGCCACCACGCTACCGATGCTGGTTTTCTCCAGCGTGCGCATGGGTGTGAACCCGGAAATCAACGCGCTGGCGACGTTAATCCTCGGCGTGGTAGGAATCATCGGATTTATTGCCTGGTACCTGATGGCGCGAGCGGAAAAACAGCGGATTCGCGATATCCAGCGTGCAAGACGCGGCTGAAGCCACTAAAATCTTCCACTATGGCAATGCGTTGCCGCGCGAGTCGCGGCATCATTTTCAGGGAAGACATTCATTGGGATTTATAAAGCAATCAACCTCATCACATGCCCGTTTAAATGTGCCTACGCTGGTGCAGGTTGCGGCTATGGCGATTATTTTGATTCGCGGTCTCGATGTGCTGATGATTATGAATACCCTCGGCATACGCGGGATGGGCGAGTTTATTCATCGCAGCGTGCAGACGTGGAGCTTAACCCTGGTCTTTCTGGCCAGCTTAGTGCTGGTCTTTATTGAAATTTATTGTGCGTTTTCGCTGGTGAAAGGCCGTAGCTGGGCGCGCTGGGTGTACCTGGCGACACAAATTATTGTGAGTGGGTATCTGTGGGCGGCGTCGTTAGGCTACGGGTATCCGGAGTTGTTTAGCATCGCGGGAGAATCGAAGCGTGATATCCTGCATTCCCTGGTCATGCAAAAACTCCCCGATCTTTTAATTCTGTTTCTGCTGTTTATTCCCGCTCCCAGCCGTCGGTTCTTCCGGCTGCAATAATGTGTATAATCGTCGCCCCGGATAATATGAAGGTTTTTTGGTATGCAGTGCGCACTCTATGACGCGGGTCGCTGCCGTTCCTGTCAATGGATTACGCAGTCGGTTAACGAACAACTTTCCGCAAAAACAGCCGATTTACATCGTTTGCTCGCCGGGCTGCCTGTTGAACAGTGGTGCGCGCCGATTGGCGGCCCGGAACAGCATTTCCGCAACAAAGCGAAAATGGTCGTGAGCGGTAGTGTAGAAAAACCGCTCTTCGGGATGCTGCATCGCGACGGTACGCCGGTCGATCTTTGCGGTTGCCCGCTGTATCCCGCCTCCTTTGCCCCCGTATTCAGCGCGCTAAAACCTTTTATTGCCCGTGCCGGACTCACGCCTTATAACGTGGCGCGAAAACGCGGCGAACTGAAATACCTGTTGCTGACGGAAAGTCAGTTCGATGGCGGCATGATGCTACGCTTCGTGTTGCGTTCAGAAACCAAACTTACGCAACTGCGCGCGGCGTTACCGTGGCTGCGCGCGCAACTGCCGCAGCTCAGAGTGATCACCGCAAATATCCAGCCGGTACATATGGCGATTATGGAAGGGGAGACGGAAATCTACCTGACGGATCAGCAGGCGCTGGTGGAACGTTTTAACGATGTGCCGCTGTGGATTCGCCCGCAAAGTTTCTTTCAGACCAACCCTACGGTCGCCAGCCGATTATATGCAACGGCGCGCGATTGGGTAGGGCAACTGCCGGTACGCCATATGTGGGATCTTTTTTGCGGAGTGGGCGGATTCGGCCTGCACTGCGCGACGCCGCAGATGCAATTAACCGGTATTGAGATCGCGCCGGAGGCGATTGCCTGCGCGAAGCAATCCGCTGCCGAGCTGGGATTGACCCGCCTTCATTTCCAGGCGCTGGATTCCACCCAATTCGCCATCGCACAAGGCGAAACGCCCGACCTGGTATTGGTGAATCCTCCCCGCCGCGGCATTGGCAAGCCGTTGTGCGATTACCTTGCACAAATGGCGCCGCGTTTTATCATTTATTCAAGCTGTAACGCGCAGACGATGGCGCAGGATATTCGCCATCTGCCGAACTACCGTATTCAACGTGTTCAGCTTTTCGATATGTTCCCGCATACCGCGCATTATGAGGTTTTAGCGTTACTGCGCAGGTCAATATAATATATTCACAGTATTTATTTTTATCCCTTAACTATTTCATAAAAATAATAAATACAATCAATTGATTATTTAATTCAATTGGTTGTATTTATATATTATCCTATTTTTGCAAATCAAATCACAAATAATCACTTTAAATCTTTTAATGACTACTTTTGATTATTACAGTGCGTGTAAGGCAAAATCAGACAAGGTGGTTTATCGGGTAACTTTCAATAGCATCAGCGAAGCAATACGTAACGTCAGTAAAGGGGTCAATCATGACAACGAATAGGCACGCTTATGGAGGGCGTTCAGACGATGTTTGCCAAATTTATAGATGTTATTCAAACGTTTTTAACTGAACCGGCAATATTAATTGGGATATTAGTCGGTGTTGGCTATGCGCTGGATAAAAAGACGCCTATAAAAATTATCACCGGTATGATCAGCGCGATGGTCGGTTTGATGATGGTGTTATTTGGCGGCTTTCAATTTTCAGCCACTTTTAAACCGGTTGCAGAGGCAGTCAGCAAGGCTTATGGCGTGCATGGATACTTAATGGATTCATACGCCATGAAAGCCGCGACGCAAATAGCGCTGGGCGATAATTTCGGCTATGTAGGATACGTTTTTGTACTGGCGTTTTTTACTAACCTGTTATTAGTTTTATTTGGCCGTTATACCGGCGCAAAAGGTATATTTCTTACCGGTAATACCGGGGTCTCTCATTCACAGGCAGTACTGTGGTTAATCGTCTTCTGGCTGGGGTTCGGTTGGGTACAATCCATTGTAATTGCCGGGGTATTGACCGGGGTCTTTTGGGCGTTTTCAACTACACTTATTGTTAAACCCATCGCCAAAGTGACCAATAACGCCGGTTTTACCATTGCGCATAACCAGATGCTGGGACTGTGGTTTTTCTCGAAATTCGCGCATAAATTCGGCGATCCGGAAAAGCATGATGCCGAAAACCTGAAACTTCCCGGTTGGTTAGCCATTTTTAACCACAACGTGACGGCAATCGCCATTGTGATGACGCTCTTCGTTGGCGGTTTTCTATTGGCGACAGGGATCGATAACGTACAGTTAATGGCGAAAGGCAAACCCTGGTATATCTATATCATCAATCTGGGCCTGCAATTCTCTATGTATATGGTCATCTTGCTGCAGGGCGTGCGGATGATGGTTGGTGAAATTAACGGTTCGTTTAAAGGATGGCAGGATCGCTTTATTCCTAACGCCATACCGGCTGTGGATGTTGCTGCTTTATTACCTTTTTCGCCTAACGCGGCCACGCTGGGATTCGTCTTTTGTACTTTCGGCACGATTTTTCCATGGGCATCCTGCTGCTCATCCATAGCCCTATTATGGTATTGCCTGGTTTTGTTCCGCTCTTCTTTTCCGGCGGTCCCATCGGCGTATTAGCCAACCGAATGGGGGGATATCGTTCCGTTATTATTTGTACTTTCCTGTTAGGGATTATTCAGACTTTCGGTACGGTATGGGCCATTCCTTTAACCGGGCTGGCAAAAGAAGGTGTGGGCTGGACGGGAATATTTGACTGGGCGACTCTGTGGCCTGCAATTTGTGAATTACTGAAATTTATTGCTTCAACGTTCCATCTTGGTCCTTATTCCATTTAATTGATTCGGTTTATATAAAGGATTTTATTATGAAAGATTCTGTAAATATTTTATTCGTATGCGGTTATGGTGTAGGCAGTAGCGTAATGTTACAGACTGTTGTTAAAAAAGCGTTAGCAAAATATGACTTCTCTTTTGATATGGAGCATACGGCAGCGGGAGAGGTCGGTGGATTTACCGACTGGGCAGATATTTATGCGATTTCGAAAAAATTGCTTGATGTTGTTAGCCTCGATCCTAAACACGGACAATATCTCATTCCCATTGAAAATATCATGGATGGCGAATCAATAGGTAAACAGATTTACGATGTGGTAGAGAAAAATTTTCCGCACCTGCTCAACAAATGAGGGTGAGTCATGAAAGCGATTATTCTGCTGTTTGACAGTCTGAATAAAAACTATTTGCCGCCCTATGGTGATTTGCTAACGAAAGCGCCTAACTTTCAACGCCTGGCGGCACATGCCGCCACCTTTGACAATAGTTATGTCGGCAGTATGCCCTGTATGCCAGCCCGTCGGGAACTGCACACCGGGCGCTATAATTTCCTGCATCGTGAGTGGGGGCCGCTGGAACCCTTTGATGATTCCATGCCGGAATTATTGAAAAAAGCGGGGATCTACACCCATCTTATCAGCGATCATCTGCATTACTGGGAAGACGGCGGCGGTAACTACCATAACCGCTATAGCTCCTGGGACGTAGTACGCGGTCAGGAGGGCGATCACTGGAAGGCAAGTGTTGGCGAGCCGCCCATTCCGGAAGTACTGCGCGTTCCACAAAAACAAACCGGAGGCGGCGTTTCCGGGCTATGGCGTCATGACTGGGCGAACCGCGAATACATCCAGCAGGAAGCCGATTTTCCCCAGACGAAAGTTTTTGACGCCGGGTGCGATTTTATCCATAAAAATCATGCCGAAGATAACTGGTTATTGCAGGTTGAGACGTTCGATCCGCATGAGCCGTTTTATACCACCGAGGAATATTTATCGCTCTATGAAGATGAGTGGCAAGGCCCGCATTATGACTGGCCGCGCGGCAAAGTCAGTGAAAGTGAGGAGGCGATAGCGCATATTCGCTGTCGTTATCGGGCCCTGGTTTCCATGTGCGACCGCAATCTGGGACGTATCCTTGATCTGATGGATGAACACGATCTCTGGCGCGATACGATGCTGATTGTCGGTACCGATCACGGCTTCTTGCTGGGGGAGCACGGTTGGTGGGCTAAAAATCAAATGCCCTATTATAACGAGGTGGCGAATAACCCGCTGTTTATCTGGGACCCGCGCAGCGCGGTATGCGGAGCGCGACGGCAGTCGCTGGTGCAGATGATTGACTGGGCGCCAACGCTACTGGATTATTTTCAGCAACCTATTCCCGCAGATATGCAGGGCCAACCTCTGGCGAAAGTCATTGCCAGTGATGAACCCGTCAGGGAAGGCGCGCTGTTTGGCGTGTTTAGCGGACATGTTAATGTTACCGACGGACGCTATGTTTATATGCGGGCCGCGCAGCCGGGGCGTGAGCATGACATTGCGAACTACACGTTAATGCCGATCAAGATGAATGCGCGTTATGATGTGGATGAACTGGGAAAATTATCTCTGGCACCTCCGTTTAACTTTACTAAAGGGCTTCAGGTATTACGTATTCCGGCCAGGGAAAAATATAAAGGTGTGAATAGCTTTGGTCATCTCTTGTTTGATCTCAGAGACGATCCGCAGCAGCAACATCCTATTCATGATGAGGCCATCGAAGCAAGGATGATCAACTTACTTATCCGTTTGATGAAAGAAAATGATGCTCCGGCGGAGCAGTATCGCCGTCTGGGTCTGGATGTTATCTAAAACGTAACAATGTTGTAAGCCGGGTACGCGTCAGCGTCACCCGGCAAGTATTAGTCCGAATCGCCTGTTGATGCAGGCGTTTGAGACTGATGACAAACTGTAGAATGCTCAATGGCGCTGCGCTTATCAGGCCAGGATAGTTTCCGATGGCGGCCCGTGGACTGAATAAGGTATTTATACTGCCATTTCGCAACACGGTGGGCTAATCACATATGTCTTACTGCGGGAACCACTGATCGCTAATTTTCTGATAAGTGCCGTCCGCTTTAATGGCGGCCAGCGCATTATTCAGTTTTTCCAGCAACGCCTTATTGTCCGGGCGCACCGCGATGCCAAGTCCGGTACCGAAGTATTGCGGATCGGTCACTTTCTCTGTTGCCGGACCCAGTTGCGGATTCGTTTTCAGCCACTCATTGACCACTGCGGTATCGCCAAAGACGCCGTCAATACGGCCATTTTTCAGGTCGATAATCGCATTCTGGTAGCTGTCGTAGGCCACGGTTTTGACCTCCGGATGTTTATCCTGGAGATATTTTTGATGCGTGGTGCCATTTTCCATACCGATACGCTTACCTTTTAGATCGGTAAAGGTTTTATAGGTGTCTTTTTTGGCAATCACCAGCGCGGAGTTCGCATAATAGGGATTGTTAAAGGCGACCTGTTTACTGCGCTCCGGGGTAATGTCCATTCCGGAAATGACGGCATCATATTTTCTGAATTTCAGCGCCGGGATAAGACTATCGAAAGCATGATTGGTAAAAGTACATTCTGCCTGCATTTGCTTGCATAATGCGGTTGCCAGATCGATATCGAAGCCCACAATTTTATTACTCGCATCCAGGGATTCAAACGGGGGATAGGTGGCGGAAACCCCGAAATTGATTTTTTCAGCGGCGATGCTGCCAGTGGCGAAAGAGGCGAGTAATGCAGCCAGAACTAACTTTTTCATGATGTCACTCCCGTAATCTTATGATTATGCGCCGTGTCTGCGGCATAGATTTACAATGCCATCAATTGAATTTGTATGCAATAAAAATGATTAAATATTTTAAAATGGATAAAAAAAGACGGACAGGTTAACCACTTGTCCGTCGGATTTATTCAATATTATGCATCGTAGGTTTGATAAGCGCAGCGCCATCTGACCATTGTCGAACGGCGGCGAGAATGCCTTATCCTGCCTGGTTAATTGCGTCGCTCAAACGCCAGAGCTTTACGCTCAATCAAACGCATCATCAGCGTCAATAGACCGTTGACGACCAGGTAAATTACGCCTGCCGCGCCAAATACCACCACATCGTAGGTACGACCATAGAGCAACTGACTGTACCCCATGACTTCCATCAAGGTGATGGTATAGGCCAGCGAGGTACTTTTGAAGACCAGTACCACCTCATTAGAATAGGAGGAGAGGGCGCGTTTAAACGCATAGGGCAACAAAATCGCCAGCGTATCTTTCTTACTCATCCCCAGCGCGCCACAGGACTGCCACTGACCTTCCGGAATCGCGCGAATCGCGCCATAAAATAGCTGCGTGGTATAAGCGGCGCTGTTTAGCGACAACGCGATCAGTGCGCACAGCCACGGTTCAGACAGTAGATGCCAGAGTAGCGGATACTCTTGCAGCGTCGGGAATTGACCGGGTCCGTAGTAGATCAGGAAAATTTGCACCAACAACGGCGTACCGGTAAACAACGTGATATAGCCGCGCACCAGCCACACCACGAACGGCGTTTTTAGCGTCAGGATGATGGTAAAAACTAACGCCAGCACCAAAGCGACGGCAATAGAAGCCACGGTCAGCGTCAGGCTGGTGTGTAGCCCTTTTAGCAGTTCAGGTAAATACTCAAGCATTAGTCCGGCCTCCGCTCAAAACGTGTCGCGCGCAGGTCTATGCGTTTGAGAATGTACTGACTGATCAGCGTAATGACCAGGTAAATAGCCGCCGCAATAATGTACCAGTTAAACGGTTCCTGGGTGCGTGTGGCAATACTTTTGGTCTGCAACATCAGATCGTTAACGCTGATAAGGCTGACCAGAGCCGTATCTTTTAGCAACACCAGCCACTGATTACCCAGCCCTGGCAGGGCGTGACGCCACATCTGCGGCATCACCAGACGGAAAAAAATCGCCGTCTTTGATAATCCCAGTGCCTGACCCGACTCCCACTGACCAGACGGAACGGCTTTCAGCGCGCCGCGTAGCGTCTGCGACGCATAGGCCGCATACAGCAGGGACAACGCAATCACGCCGCACAGGAACGGACTGACGTCAAAGTTCTCAATCTCCATTTGCACCGGGATCTGCGTAAAGCCGAGATGGAGGGTAAACCCGTCAGACAGCGTAAGCAGGAGTTGCGAGGAGCCGAAATAGATAAACAGCACCACCAGAATTTCCGGCAGGCCGCGCAAAATAGTGACCAGCGCGGAGCCTATCCAGGCAATCGGGCGCCATTTTACGGACTCCCAGACGGCAAAGAACATGGCTAACGCGAGGCCAATGATCAGCGCGCAGACGGCAAGGCCGACGGTCATCCCGGCGGCGCTTGCTAAAGGAAAAAATTCGTTCATCAAAGATTACTTCTGGAACCATTTGTTATAGATGGTCTCGTAAGTCCCATCTTTCTTCACTTTTTCCAGCGCAGTATTGAATTTCTGCTGCAGCTCGGTGTTGCCCTGACGTACCGCGATACCCAGGCCGGTGCCGAAATAATCTTTATCGGTGACTTTATCGCCGACCGGCGCCAGCTTAGGATTGGCTTTCAGCCATTCGGTCACGACCGCCGTGTCGCCGAAAACAGCGTCGATACGGCCATTTTGTAGATCCAGCTTCGCGTTCTGATAGCTGTCATACGGTACGGTGGTGATTTCCGGATGCTTATCCATGATGAATTTCTGGTGCGTCGTACCGTTCTGTACGCCGACTTTCTTACCTTTCAGTTGATCGACGCTGGTGTATTTGCCCTGCTGACCTACGAACAGCGCGGAGTTGTCGTAATATGGCGTGGTAAACAGCACCTGCTTTTCACGTTCCGGCGTGATATCCATTCCCGCCATTACAGCGTCGAAGCGGCGGAATTTCAGGCTGGGGATCAGGCTGTCGAACGCCTGATTGGTAAAGGTACAGGAGGCGTCGATCTCTTTACATAGCGCGTTGGCCAGGTCGACGTCAAAGCCGACAATCTTGTTATTAGCATCCATCGATTCGAACGGCGGATAGGACGCTTCGGTCGCAAAACGAATGGTCTGGGCTGCTGTAGCGGAAAGGCTAAAGCCTGCAATTAGCGCGGCAATCAGAACTTTTTTCATTGTCATTGTCCCGAATCTTAGTGAGAGAGATAGTTTTTGAACGCTTCGGTCTGAGGGTGAGCAAAGCAACCCGCATCACCGTGCTCGACGATGTGACCATTTTCCATATAAATCACACGACTGGCGGTCTTACGCGCCACTTCGACTTCATGCGTAACGATCACCTGAGTAATGTTCGTTTCCGCCAGCTCATGAATAATGCTGACGATTTGAGCGGTAATTTCCGGGTCCAGCGCGGCGGTCGGTTCATCAAACAGCAGCACCTGCGGCTCCATCATCAGCGCGCGGGCAATCGCGACGCGCTGCTGCTGACCGCCGGAAAGGTGCAACGGATAACGATCGCTATAGGGCTTCAGACGTAGACGCTCCAGCAGCTTTTCTGCGCGCGCCAGCGCCTGATCTTTTGTCAGACCCAGTACGCGGCAGGGCGCTTCAATCAGATTCTGCACAACGGTGAGATGCGGCCAAAGATTATATTGCTGAAAGACCATTCCGACATTTTGACGTAGCTCACGAATCGCCTTATCGGACGGCGTTTTCGTAAAGTCAAAATGGTTCCCGGCGATAGTCAGAGTGCCGGAGCGCGGCATCTCAAGCAGATTGAGTACACGCAGCAGCGAACTTTTACCCGCCCCGCTTGGGCCAAGCAACACCAGCGTTTCGCCTTCGGGGCAATCCAGCGTGATATCGAACAGCGCCTGATGCGCGCCGTAAAAGCAATTAATGCCGTTTAATTGAATACTCATTGACACTCGTATACAGGCAGTCTGATAGCTATTGAAGCCGCAGATAGTACCTTTCGCAGAATAGTTATGCAATATTTATGCGTTAAAAGTTAAATATATCCCACATTCTTCCCTAAACATAGCACAAAATAGCAGGAGGAATAGTAGGTAAGAAGAATTGTCGGCATCCCGGGCAGAATGCCAGACAATTTACGGGGTTATGGGTGCAAAAGCGGGGGAATACTGTCTGTTAACGGTTTTCTATTGACTGGCGCAGCGTACCGGCAGGGGCATGGACATCTCCGCCCAGATAGCGAACGTCGTCAATCACCCAGCATGAGCCTTCGTGAATCATAAGCACTTCATCCTGCCAGCTTTGATCGCCCTGTTTTAACGCCACCCGCAGAGGAATGTTGCGCGCATCTCGGTTCGGAATGGTTGATGCGCTGGCGACGTTGGCGCTATCCGGCAGCGTAGCGCGGCTGGAGAACAGATCGCCGCTCATCAACTGGCGGTGCTCCGTATCGCGGCTGGCGTCGGTCAACAATTTCGCCAGGTTATCACTCAAGTAGGGGCGAAGCGCGGCGATATCATTGCTGTGGTGTTGAATACGGTAGTCGTAAAATTGTTGAGCCACGCTGTCCGGGCCGCCTTCCACACACGCGCCGATACGCGGGCCATTATATTTGTAGGCGGGAGTGACGGTCGTACAGGCGCTAAGCAGAAGCGCGCACGGGATGAGCAAAGAGAGTTTAGAATAGCGCATGATGATTTCCTTATAGGCGATCGAGCAAAAACCGATCTACGATAATCAATTATATCCTTTCAATGATAGCGTATCAGCTTGATAATGCGTTTGAGATCGTGTGCTTAGCTAACCCGGGAGATTCACTATGCAGTTTTCAACAACCCCAACGCTGGAAGGACAAAGCATCGTGGAGTATTGCGGTGTGGTGACAGGCGAAGCCATTTTAGGCGCCAATATTTTCCGCGATTTTTTCGCCGGCATTCGGGATATCGTCGGCGGACGTTCCGGCGCGTATGAGAAAGAGCTGCGTAAAGCGCGTGAAATCGCTTTTCAGGAACTTGGCGAGCAGGCTAAAGCGTTGGGCGCCGATGCGGTGGTAGGCATCGATATTGATTACGAAACTGTCGGTAAGGATGGCAGTATGCTGATGGTCAGCGTCAGCGGAACGGCGGTGAAAACGCGCCGATGAGAGCGCTACTGTGGCTGGTGGGTCTCGCGTTGCTGTTAACAGGCTGCGCGAGCGAAAAAGGAATTATCGATAAAGAGGGATATCAGCTTGATACCCGACATCGGGCGCAGGCGGCCTATCCGCGCATTAAAGTCCTGGTGATTCACTATACGGCGGAAAACTTTGACGTTTCGCTGGCGACGTTAACGGGCCGCAACGTCAGTTCGCATTACCTGATTCCCGCAACCCCGCCATTATATGGCGGTAAACCGCGCATCTGGCAACTGGTGCCGGAACAGGATCAGGCCTGGCATGCGGGCGTCAGTTTCTGGCGAGGCGCCACGCGTCTCAATGATACGTCTATTGGCATTGAGCTGGAAAATCGCGGCTGGCGAATGTCCGGCGAGGTGAAATCTTTCGCGCCGTTTGAATCCGCGCAAATTCAGGCATTGATTCCGTTAGCGAAGGATATTATCGCGCGCTATAACATCAAACCGCAGAATGTGGTGGCCCATGCGGATATCGCGCCGCAGCGTAAAGACGATCCCGGCCCGCGCTTCCCGTGGCGCGAGCTGGCGGCGCAGGGGATTGGCGCCTGGCCTGACGCCCAGCGTGTGGCGTTTTATCTGGCTGGACGCGCGCCGTATACGCCAGTCGATACCGCAACGGTGCTTGCGTTACTCTCGCGCTATGGCTATGAAGTCAAAGCCGATATGACGGCGCGCGAGCAACAGCGGGTGATTATGGCGTTCCAGATGCACTTCCGTCCGGCGCAATGGAACGGTATCGCAGATGCCGAAACGCAGGCGATTGCCGAAGCATTACTGGAGAAGTACGGCCAGGATTAACGCGGTAAATTTCCGTGATCGCGCAGCCAGGCGGCGGTGCGCTCAATGCCTTCGTCCAGCGTGACGATGGGCTGGTAGCCCAGCTCTTCCTGCGCGCGAGTCGTATCGAGCGTAAAATCAAAATTCAGTTTTGATACGCCGTAATGCGTTAGCGGGGGCTCTTTGGCGGATTTTTTGCCGAAGCGCTCCATACTGCGGGCGATCATATCCAGCATTGGGTAAGGCACAGAGCGAATGCGGCAGTCGATAGTCAGTTCATCAATTAACTTTTGTACGATGCTGCGTAAGGTGCGGTTTTCGCCGTTAGTGATGTTATAAGCGCGGCCAGAAGGCAGATGATCGCAGCCCGGCTGGCTGGCCAGCCACATGGCGTGGATCGCATTTTCATAGTAGGTCATATCGACCAGCGCGCTGCCCCCGTGCGGTAATAAGACGCTACCGTAATGGTGCATCATATGCGCCAGACGTGGGATAAATACTTTATCGTGCGGGCCAAACAGGCTTTGTGGACGCAATACCGTAAAACGTGTTTGCGGATTGGCCTGCGCCAACAGATTAATCACCTCTTCGCCGGCGGCTTTACTGCGGGCGAACTCATTGGCAAACCGATGCGGGCGGAAATCTTCTTTGATATCACGGTGATGGTGGTAATCAAAATAGAGCGAGGGAGAGGAGATATGAATAAAATTGCGCACGCCCCAGGCGACCGCCCATTCTCCCAGACGGCGGGTGGCGCGAACATTCGCCAGATCGAAAGCCTGTTGGGTTCCCCAGGGCGAGGTAAAGCTGGAGCAGTGCCACAACGTGTCGATCCCGGCGAGCATCACTTTAGCCTGCGAGGAGACCAGTTCGGTTAAATCCGCATGGACGAATTCCGCGCCCATTTTTTCAAGCAGCTTGCCCATCGCTTCATTGCGACCCGTCGCTCTGACGCTGATGCCTTTATTGCGCAAAAATTCAACCGCGTTTCGACCTAAGCCGCTGGTGGCGCCGGTAACCAGTACCTTCATATCAATCCACTGTGTTTAATAAACCGTCGTGCGCATTCTTCCGTGAATTACGTCGGTATGCAATGGGAAACACGAAAGAATACAGCAACTTTTTCTCATTTTTCTGTGATTTGTTCTGCAAGTCGGGCAATACGCCTTGCCATTCCCCGGAAAATAAACAGGTGCGCCGGGATCATCAGTAGCCAGTAAATCAGGCCCGGCATTCCGTGTGGATGCCACCAGGCACGCACGTCAATTTCGCGGTAGCGACCTTTATCGTGCAGCGTGAAGCTAAGCCGCCCCAGACCCGGCGCTTTCATGCCAAACAAGAGCGTGAGCTGTTTTTCTGGCTCGACAATGATCACTTTCCAGCTATCTACCGTATCGCCAGGCTTGAGCAAAGTATGCGACGGGCGGCCTTTCGCCAGTTTATGCCCCACCAGACGGTCCATCGCGGCGCGCGTCTGCCACAAAATATTGCCGAAAAAATAGCCCTCTTTGCCACCCAGCCGATTTACGACCTGCCAGAGCGCCGATAGGCTGGCCGGGGTCTGCGCGGTAAAGCCCGCCTGCTTTGGAAAATAGCCGTATTCGGGACGCCAGCGGGCGAAGGCCAGCGCGTCGTAGCCCCAGTCGCTGGAGTTCACCAGCTTTTCTTCTTCTTTTAGCGTGCGGCGAACGGCATCATCAAAGGTGATAAGCGTTTGGGGGATCAACTTTTTTAACGCGGCGTCATCGGCCAGCAAATCGTGCCTTAACCCCTGGATTAAGGCTTTTGCGGTAGTTGGCGGCACGGAGGTAATAACGTTTAAAAACCAGACCGAAATCCAGCGGGTCGGAAAAGGCACCGGGATCAGCGGACGCCGTTTACCGCTGACGGCCATAAAACGTTCAAACTGCTGCTGATAACTTAATACCTGCGGCCCGGCGGCTTCCAGAATACGATGCTCGTGCGCAGGGTGCTCCAGTAAGCCGACCAGGTAGTAGAGTAAATTTTCCAGGGCGATGGGCGTGGTGCGCGAACGCACCCAGCGCGGCGGCGTGAGTATTGGCAGGTTGTAAACCATGTCGCGCATGACTTCGAAGGCGGCGGAGCCTGCGCCGACGATGATCCCGGCGCGTAATTCCGTCACCGGTACGCCTGCGTCGCGCAGCGTGTCAGCCGTAAGCTGGCGGGCGCGCAGGTGATCGGATTGCTCATGCGTCGGCGCCTGCAATGAACTGAGGAAAATAAGTTGTTTAACCGGCGTCTGGCGCAGCGCGTCGCGCACGTTGAGCGCCGCCTGACGCTCATGGGCGATAAAATCGCCGCCTTCGCCCATGCCGTGTACCAGATAGTAAACGGTATCAATGTCGCGAAGCAGCGCGGGTAAATTTTCCGGCCAGTGCAGATCGACCTTATGACAACTGACGTTGGCGAGGCGCTGTTTTTCCAGACGTTCGATGCGTCGCGCCGCCGCTCGCACATGATGCCCTTGCTGACTTAGCGCAAAGACCAGGTGCTGGCCGATATAGCCGCTGGCGCCGAGAACCAGAATGCGTTGCGCCACGTTGCTCTCCTTAGCGGGCTAAAAAGGCGCGCCAGTGGGCGACGACGTCGGTAAGCTGTTCGCGAGAGACATCCAGATGCGTCACCAGACGCACAATCGGCGCGGCGTTAATCAGGATATTCCGTTCCCGCAAATAGTCGCCAAGCGCGGCGGCCTGTGCTTCGCCAACGCGAACAAACAGCATATTCGTTTCGTGGCGCATGACCTCCGCGCCCGCTTCCCGAAGCTGCTGCGCCAGCCAGGCGGCGTTATCATGATCCTCTTGCAGACGCGCCACGTTATGCTTCAGCGCATACAGTCCGGCCGCTGCCAGAATCCCGGCCTGACGCATTCCGCCGCCGACCATTTTACGCCAGCGCGTCGCGCGTTTAATGTAGTCGCGGTTACCGACCAGCAGCGAACCGACCGGCGTTCCGAGACCTTTTGACAGGCAGATGGTAAAAGAGTCGCAATACTGCGTAATCTCTTTTAACTCACAGCCGTAGGCAACCACCGCGTTAAAAATTCGGGCGCCGTCAACGTGCAGCGCCAGCCCACGTTCGCGGGTAAACGTCCAGGCGTCTTTCAGATACGCGCGCGGCAGCACTTTCCCGTTATGCGTATTTTCCAGACTGAGCAAGCGCGTACGCGCGAAGTGGATGTCATCCGCTTTAATCTTCGCCGCCACGTTCTCCAGCGGCAGCGTACCGTCCGCGGCGGCGTCGATGGGCTGCGGCTGAATGCTGCCGAGCACCGCCGCGCCGCCAGCTTCATAGAGATAATTATGCGCGCCCTGACCGACGATATACTCTTCGCCGCGTTCACAATGGCTAAGCAGCGCGACCAGATTGGCCTGGGTGCCGGTGGGTAAAAAAAGCGCCGCTTCTTTACCGGAAAGGTCGGCGGCGTAGCGCTGAAGGGCGTTAACAGTAGGGTCATCGCCGTATACGTCGTCCCCGACCGGGGCGGTCATCATCGCCTCGAGCATGGCGCGGCCCGGTCGGGTAACGGTATCACTGCGTAAATCAATCATGGCACATCCCTGGATTTTAAAAGGTGATGTGCACTGTTTTACCTTAGCCAGTTCGTTTTCGCCAGTTCGATCACTTCATCGCCGCGGCCGCTAATAATGGCGCGTAGCATGTACAGGCTAAAGCCTTTCGCTTGTTCCAGTTTGATCTGCGGCGGGATCGCCAGCTCTTCTTTTGCCACGACCACGTCAACCAGTACCGGGCCGTCAATGGAAAACGCGCGCTGTAGCGCACCGTCCACGTCTGCGGCTTTTTCCACGCGAATACCGGTAATGCCGCAGGCTTCGGCGATACGCGCGAAATTGGTGTCGTGCAGTTCGGTACCGTCGGTAAGGTAGCCGCCGGCTTTCATTTCCATCGCCACAAAGCCCAGCACGCTGTTATTAAAGACGACGATTTTTATCGGCAGCTTCATCTGTACCACCGAGAGAAAATCGCCCATCAGCATACTGAAGCCGCCATCACCGCACATCGCGATAACCTGCCGACCCGGCGCGGTGGCCTGAGCGCCGAGCGCCTGTGGCATGGCGTTGGCCATTGACCCGTGGTTAAACGAGCCCAGCAGGCGGCGCTTGCCGTTCATTTTTAGATAGCGGGCCGCCCAGACGGTCGGCGTGCCGACATCGCAGGTAAAAATAGCGTCGTCAGCGGCGAAATGGCTAATTTGTTGCGCCAGATATTGTGGATGGATGGCTTTATCGCTGAGTTTGGCTAAGTCATCAAGTCCCTTACGGGCGTCCCGATAGTGCTCCAGAGCTTTATCGAGGAATTTACGATTGCTTTTTTCTTCCACCAGCGGCAGCAGGGCGCGAAGCGTGGCTTTAATATCGCCCACCAGCGCCATGTCGACTTTGCTGTGCGCGCCAATACTGCCCGGGTTGATGTCAATCTGAATGATTTTGGCATCGCTCGGATAAAAGGCGCGGTAGGGGAACTGGGTGCCGAGCAGGATCAGCGTATCGGCGTTCATCATGGTGTGGAAGCCAGAAGAGAAGCCAATCAGGCCGGTCATTCCCACATCATAAGGGTTATCGTACTCAACGTGCTCTTTGCCGCGCAGGGCATGAACGATTGGCGCTTTTAGCTTTGCCGCCAACGCGACCAACTCCTCATGCGCGCCCGCGCAGCCGCTACCGCACATCAATGCGATATTGCTGGAGTAGCGCAGCAGTTGCGCCAGTTTTTTCAGCTCTTCCTCCGCCGGCGTGACGACGGGGTGCGGGGCATGGTACCAATGGGTGACGGCGTTTTCAGGCGCGGGTTTCAGCGCCACGTCACCCGGAAGTACGACCACGGAGACGCCGCGATTTAGCACCGCTTTGCGCATGGCGATGGCGAGTACCTGCGGGATCTGCTCCGGGCTGGAAACCAACTCGCAATAGTGGCTGCATTCACGAAACAACTCCTGCGGGTGGGTCTCCTGGAAATAACCGCTGCCGATTTCACTGGACGGAATATGGGCGGCGATCGCCAGAACAGGGACGTGGTTACGGTGGCAATCAAACAGGCCATTGATCAGGTGCAGGTTGCCCGGTCCACATGAACCGGCGCACACTGCCAGCTCGCCGGTAAGCTGCGCTTGTGCGCCGGCGGCGAAAGCGGCGACCTCTTCGTGGCGGGTTGGCATCCATTCAATGGTTCCCATACGATTAAGACTATCGCTCAGGCCGTTCAGGGAGTCGCCAGTGACGCCCCAGATTTGTTTTACGCCAGCCTGTTCCAGCGTTTTGGCGATAAAAGCAGCAACGGTTTGTTTCATGGTTCTCCATCTCCTTAAATGTGATAACGGTTACAAGTTTAGTTGAAGATGACGATGACGTTTTTCTTTGGCGGAGAGAGGGGCGAAAGGATGAAGCGAGTGGTAAATCGCCCGGTGGCGCTAACGCTTACCGGGCCTATAATGGAGCGTTTACCGATTATGCGAGAACAAGATCGCCCTGCGGATGGCAGGAGCAGGCCAGTACGTAACCTTCGGCAATCTCCGCCTCGCTCAGCGTCATGGTGCTGCTCACCGTATAGTCGCCGGAAACGACTTTGGTTTTACAGCAGCCGCAAACACCTGCCCGACAGGCAGCGGCAACCGGTACTTTATTACTCTCCAGCGCCTCCAGCAGCGTCGTACCGATCGGGGCATAAAATTCCTGCGCTGGCTGTAGCTTGGTGAATTTCAGGCCGCTGGTTGCCGTTTCCGCCACCGGCGTGAAGAACTTCTCTTTAAAGAAGCGCGTTACGCCAAGCGCTTTCACTCCCTGTTCGACGAAATCCATATAGGGCGCCGGGCCGCAGGTCATGATGGTGCGCGATGCCAAATCCGGTACGCTCTGTAACAATTCCGTGGTCAGACGGCCCGCGACAAAACCTTCCGTGGCATGATTTTCCGCCACTAGCGTGACCGGATACTGTCGCCACTCGTCGGCAAAAATCACATCATCCGGCGAACGGACGTTAAAGATGACCTGCACATCGGCCTGCGGGCGGTATTTCGCCAGCCAGCGACGCATCGACATGATTGGCGTTACGCCACAACCGGCGGCGAGCAGCAGAAACTTATCTTCTGTTTTATCGTCACAGGTAAAATCGCCCATTGCATCAGACAGCCAGATGTAATCGCCGCGCTTGATGTCATGGGTTAACCACTGTGAACCCGTGCCATCTTCAATCCGACGAACGGTCAGCGTGATATATTCACTGACGCCCGGCGTAGACGAAAGGGTGTAGGCGCGCAGCGTTTCCGCTGAATTACGCACGCTCACCAGCGCATACTGCCCGGCGCGGTAAGGGTAGTAATCATGGCATAATAGCGCAATTGTCCATACATCCGGCGTCTCCTGACGGATGTGATGCACCTGCATTCGCCAGGGACACTGTGAGGTTGGCATCGTCATCATTGACCTCCTTACGCGCTCAGTAATTGCTTCATGTCTTCTTCAACGGTGGTCACGGAACGCAGACCGAACTTCTCGTTGAGGATAGCCAGCAGATCCGGCGTGAAGAAGCCCGGCGCGGTCGGCCCGGTGACAATATTTTTCACGCCTAATGACAGCAGCGTCAGCAGAATCACGATCGCTTTCTGCTCAAACCAGGAGAGCACCAGCGATAGCGGCAGATCGTTGACGCCGCAGCCCAGTTTTTCCGCCAGCGTCACCGCCAGGATAATCGCGGAGTAAGCATCGTTACACTGACCGGCATCGACCAGACGCGGCAGCCCTTCGATGTCGCCGAACTCCAGTTTGTTGAAACGGTATTTACCGCAGGCCAGGGTCAGGATCAGGCAGTCATCCGGTACGCTGGTGGCGAAATCGGTAAAGTAGTTACGCTCGCCGCGCGCGCCGTCACAGCCGCCGACCAGGAAGATGTGGCGCAGTTTTTCACGGCTGACCAGATCGATGAGCGTATCGGCAGCGCCGAGCAGGGTCTGACGGCCAAAACCGACGGTGATGAGATGCGGAATTTCGCTATACGGGAAGCCCGCCATTTGCTGCGCCTGGGCAATGACCGGCCCGAAGTCATCGCCTTCAAGATGGCTAACGCCCGGCCAGCCGACGATGCTACGGGTCCAGATACGGTCGTCATAGCTGCCCACGGTCGGGTCGATAATGCAGTTAGAGGTCATCACGATTGGGCCAGGGAAGCGGGCGAACTCGACCTGCTGATTCTGCCAGCCGCTGCCGTAGTTACCGACCAGATGCTTGAATTTACGCAGTTCCGGATAGCCATGTGCGGGCAGCATTTCACCGTGAGTGTAGACGTTAACGCCGGTGCCTTCGGTCTGCTCCAGCAGGTTGTAGAGATCTTTCAGATCGTGACCGGAGATCAGAATGCACTTGCCTTCAGTCGCTTTGACGTTGACCTGAGTCGGCGTTGGGTGACCGTATTTGGTGGTTTCACCGGCATCCAGAATGCTCATCACTTTGAAGTTCATCTGGCCGATTTCCATTGCGCACTCCAGCAGCGCGTTCATGTCAGCAGGCCAGGTGCCCAGCCAGGCCATGATTTTGTGGTACTGCGCGTAAATGTCGTTGTCGTATTGGCCGAGAACGTGCGCGTGCTCCATATACGCCGCCGCGCCTTTCAGACCGTACAGGCACAGCAGACGCAGGCCGAGGATGTTCTCGCCAATGGCGGCTTTGTCTTTATTCGGGGTAAATTCCGCCGCCTGACGTTGCAGTTCGCCCAGATCGTCGCTAACCAGTTGCAGATCGGCCATCGGATTGTCGCAATGCGCATTGGCATCCACGCTCAGGCACTGCGCTTTCAACGCTTCACGCAAGGCAATCGCTTCACGGGCGTAGCCGACGATACGCGGAGAGTCGAAGTTAACGTTGGTCAGCGTGGAGAAAAACGCGCGCGGCGCAAAGTTATCAACGTCGTGATTAATGATGCCATATTCACGGGCCTTCACCGCCCAGGCAGACAAACCTTGCAAAGCCGCAATCAGCAGATCCTGCAGATCGGACGTTTCAGCTGTTTTACCGCACATTCCCTGCGCGTAGGAGCAGCCGTTTCCGGCTGGTGTACGGATGGTTTGTTCACATTGCACACAAAACATGGTCACACCTTTTAAAGTTATATTTAATATACATGTTTAAGGTTATGTCTGTGAACAAAGGGATAAAAGGGATTTCTGCCATAATGTGCAAGGAGATTGATTTAGCGCAATTTTGGCGGCAGATGCCTACCGCCAAAGAGGTATCAGGCCGAGAAGAACGCCATTAAGAGGGGGACCAGCAGGCTGAGGATAAAGCCATGTACGATAGCCGCCGGAACAATCTCTACGCCGCCGGAGCGCTGTAATACCGGCAACGTAAAGTCCATTGAGGTCGCTCCGCACAGGCCCAACGCCGTTGAACGGCTGCGGCGAACCAGACCGGGAATAAGCATAATGGCTAAGAGCTCGCGGGCCAGATCGTTAAAAAATGCCGCGCTGCCGATAACCGGTCCAAACGACTCCGTCAGCAAAATACCGGAAAGAGAGTACCAGCCGAAACCTGACGCCATCGCCATGGCGGTTTTTAGCGGTAAGTCCAGGATAAACGCATTAATCACGCCGCCCAGTAATGAGCTTGCCACGACAACGACCGCGACCATCATTCCCCGGCGGTTAAGCACAATTTGCTTTAAGGTCATGCCGCTATTTCGTAGCTGAATCCCCACCAGGAACAATAAAAAGATCAGCGTATATTCACTGGCTTCGGTGGCGTGCTGTAAAACAGAGAGTCCGCTCAGGCCGATGACAAACCCCAATACCACTACGCCGCACAGTTGCAGCGACTCCAGCGCCATGGCAATACGCGAAGGCAGTTTTTCCTGCTGATGATGGTGACGCCACGGGAGGATACGTTCCAGCCACAATAAGGCAGCGATATTACACAATAAAATAATCGTAATACTGACGGCGGAATAATGAAAAATCGCCACCAGATTACTGGCGAGGTTATCCAAAAACGCCAGGCTTATTCCCATAAAAAAGAGAATAAGGTACACGATCCAGCTCAGTAGCCGGTTAATGAGTTGTAATGCGGCTTTATGTCGCAGTGGAATGAGATAGCCCACAATCAGTGGAACCAGAATGATTAAAAGTCCTGAAAACATGAACAGCCGGGCCCTTTTTTATTGTTTGAATAGCGTACATGACACTACCGAATTCCAGACTATCAGTAAAGCGACACCGTCAGCCGTACATTTATCAGACATTTGCCCCAGGCAAAGGGGGGGAATATCACGCCAGGCGGACGCATTTGCCGTTATACTGCGGTGAATTTTATGGAGTGATGACGTTTTTCTGGAGGAAGCATGATTCTCGAACGCGTTGAAATAGTAGGATTTCGCGGTATCAACCGACTGTCGTTGATGCTGGAGCAAAACAACGTGCTGATTGGGGAAAACGCCTGGGGAAAATCCAGCCTGCTGGATGCGCTGACTCTGTTATTGTCGCCGGAACTCGATCTCTACCATTTTGTCCGTGAGGATTTCTGGTTTCCGCCTGGCGACATAAAAGGACGCGAGCATCACCTGCATATTATTCTGACTTTTCGCGAAACGCAGCCAGGGCGGCATCGGGTACGTCGTTATCGAGCGCTGGAAGCATGCTGGTCGCCTTGCGAGGATGATTTTCACCGTATTTTTTATCGGCTAGAGGGCGAATGCGGCGCCGATGGCAGCGTGATGACGCTGCGCAGTTTTCTCAATAGCGATGGGCAGCCATTACTGGTGGAAAATATTAACGATCAGGTGCGCCACCTGGTTCGTCTGATGCCAGTGCTACGTTTGCGCGATGCGCGCTTTATGCGACGTATTCGCAACGGTACGGTGCCCAATGTGCCGGATGTTGAAGTCACGGCCCGACAGCTGGATTTTCTGGCGCGTGAGCTGGCGACCCGGCCACAAAATTTAACCGACGGGCAGATTCGTCAGGGACTGTCCGCGATGGTGCAACTGCTTGAACACTATTTCTCAGAGCAGGGCGCAGGACAGGCGCGTCACCGACTCATGCGCCGGCGTTCGCAAAATGAGCAGCGTAGCTGGCGCTATCTGGATATTATTAATCGGATGATCGACAAACCGGGCAGCCGGTCGCATCGGGTGATCCTGCTGGGGCTTTTCTCCACGCTGTTACAGGCGAAAGGGACGCTGCGGTTACATAAAGACGCACGACCATTACTGCTGGTGGAAGATCCGGAAACCCGTTTACATCCCATTATGCTTTCAGTCGCCTGGCAATTGCTCAATCTGTTACCGCTACAGCGGATAGCGACAACCAACTCAGGCGAATTGCTCTCGCTAACGCCGGTGGAGCATGTCGTACGGCTGGTGCGCGAATCTTCCCGCGTCGCCGCCTGGCGTCTGGGCCCGGGCGGGTTAAGCGCGGAAGATGGACGGCGCATCGCCTTTCATATCCGCTTTAATCGCGCGTCGTCGCTGTTTGCGCGTTGCTGGCTACTGGTGGAAGGCGAGACGGAAACCTGGGTTATTAATGAGCTGGCGCGTCAGTGTGGACATCATTTTGATGCGGAGGGCATTAAAGTCATTGAGTTTGCTCAGTCTGGCCTGAAACCGCTGGTGAAGTTCGCCCGCCGTATGGGAATCGAGTGGCATGTCCTGGTGGATGGCGACGAAGCGGGGAAAAAATATGCCGCGACGGTCCGCAGTCTGCTTAATAACGATCGGGAAGAAGAACGCGAACATCTCACGGTGCTGCCTGCGCTGGATATGGAACATTTTATGTATCGTCAGGGCTTTGCCGATGTTTTTCACCGGGTTGCGCAGCTTCCGCCTAATGTGCCGATGAATACCCGGAAAATTATCACTAAAGCTATCCACCGCTCGTCAAAGCCGGATTTGGCGATTGAAGTCGCGATGGAAGCCGGGCGGCGCGGAATTGACGCCGTGCCGCCGCTGTTCAGAAAGATGTTCTCGCGCGTGGTTTGGCTGGCGCGGGGCCGGGCGGATTAGCGTTTGAATGTGGCCGGAACCTGTTCGACGACGCTATCGAGTAATGCATAGCGGCGGCGATACTCGGCCCGTTTTTTACTGGCGATCTCCGCTTCGCTTTTTCGGGCGATCGCCAGCGGCAGCGTATAGTAATTCCCTTTAATTCTTTCACCGCCTAACGATTCCCAAAACGCGTCATAGTCGGCATGCATTTGCGTCTTTTTATCCATGTATCGCCAGCTACGGTAAACGTGCGCATCGTTACTCACGGCTATAATCTTTTCTGCCTGAAAGACTTGCGCAAACTGACAGAGAGCCTCCATCACGATGCGTTTGGGAAAAAGACCATGGCAGGCTTTGGTCGCCTGCTGGATAATTTCGTGAGGGACGTCGTTTGCCGCGCCCTGTAATCCGCCGATAAATAGTGTGCGTTGTTGGTTAAAGCGACACAGGGTAAATGTGATCTCTGCCAGAATACGTAACTGTGCGTCGCGAACAACAATAGTGCTTTCACCTTCTTTATCCAGTGAGACCAGACTGACTAAATCAAGTTGAAACAACTCGCCGGTTTTAGTTTCAAATTTAGCAAGATTCAGGCCATACTGACTTAAATAGCTAACTTGTTGTTCCCGCGATAAAAGTTGGCGCATCTGTTGATAATGAAAACACAGCGCATCTAAGGCGAAATCGCGTTTAATATTTACAGCCATATAAGGACGATGTAGCCGAATAGGCAAACGCGGCTGACGAGCAAGTAACGTATTTAACTCCGGCCATTGGGTGAGATTGGTCAGTAATTGGCTGGTCGCACGCGGCATGACTAATGAGCGGATTAAAAACTTGCGACGAAAGCTGGCTTTACGCCAGAATTTTCCTGGCTGTAATTGCCCGCGCGTCAGACGAATAAATAATTGTAAAGGAGAGATGTAATCTGAAGTGTACCAGGTATTATCTGTAAGCTGTGTCATGATCGTAATCCGCGACATAAGATTGTCGAGATTGAACCACAGGAAACATTAACCAATCGTCAATACAGCCGGCGCTATCTTTATTGCGTCAGGTTTGTTTAGATACGGTTTACTTTCTGGTTAAAATTTTGCCGTCAGGGTTTCTATGCGTGCTAAGGGAAAGAAATTTAAAAAGCGTTATCTGGTCATTATTTTAATTCTTTTAGTGGGGGGGATGGCTGGCTGGCGAATGATAAATGCCCCGCTGCCAACTTATCAGACATTAATCGTGCGGCCAGGCGATCTTGAACAGAGTGTACTGGCGACTGGAAAACTGGACGCGTTGCGTAAAGTGGATGTCGGCGCGCAGGTGAGCGGCCAGTTGAAAACGCTGCTGGTCTCCATTGGTGATAACGTTAAAAAAGATCAGCTACTCGGCGTGATTGACCCAGATCAGGCGGAGAACCAGATAAAAGAGGTCGAGGCCACCCTGATGGAGCTGAACGCGGAGCGTCAGCAGGCAGCCGCTGAGTTAAAGCTGGCGCGGGTTACGCTGGCGCGCCAGCAGCAGTTAGCTAAGACTCAGGCGGTATCGCAACAGGATCTGGATACCGCGGCGACGGAGATGGCGGTTAAACAGGCGCGTATTGGCACCATAGATGCCCAGATCAAACGTAATCGGGCCTCGTTGGACACCGCGAAAACCAACCTGGAATATACCCGTATTGTCGCCCCCATGGCGGGGGAAGTGACGCAAATCACTACCCTGCAAGGACAAACGGTGATTGCAGCTCAGCAGGCGCCCAATATTCTGACGCTGGCGGATATGAGCACCATGCTGGTAAAAGCGCAGGTCTCGGAAGCGGACGTGATCCATCTTCGGGCGGGGCAGAAAGCATGGTTCACCATTGCAGGCGATCCGCAAACGCGCTATGAAGGCGTTTTAAAAGATATTCTGCCGACGCCGGAAAAGATCAACGACGCTATTTTTTATTACGCCCGGTTTGAAGTGCCGAATCCCAAAAGAATCTTGCGTCTTGATATGACCGCACAGGTTTATATTCAACTCATGGATGTCAAAAATGTGCTGATTATTCCTCTCGCCGCGCTTGGCGAACCGGTGGGCGGCAATCGTTATAAAGTGGCGCTGTTGCGTAACGGCGAAAAACGTGAGCGCGAAGTGGTCATTGGCGAGCGTAACGATACAGACGTGGAAGTGGTTAAAGGTCTGGAAGCGGGCGATGAGGTGATCATCGGCGAAAGCAGGCCAGGAGCGACGCCATGACGGCATTGCTTGAACTGTGCAATGTGAGTCGTAGCTACCCCTCCGGAGAAGAGCAGGTAGCGGTGTTGAAAGATATCTCCCTGCAAATCCACGCCGGGGAGATGGTGGCGATTGTCGGCGTTTCCGGTTCTGGAAAATCAACGCTGATGAATATCCTCGGGTGTCTGGATAAACCGACCAGCGGCACTTATCGGGTGGCGGGGCGGGACGTCTCGACGCTGGACCCGGACGCGCTGGCGCAGCTGCGGCGTGAGCATTTTGGCTTTATCTTTCAGCGCTACCATCTGTTGTCGCATTTAACGGCAGCGCAAAATGTTGAAATCCCCGCCGTCTACGCCGGCATTGAACGCAAAAAACGCCAGGCGCGCGCCAGAGAGTTGCTTTTGCGGCTGGGATTAAGCGATCGCGTCGATTACCCGCCTTCACAGCTTTCTGGCGGACAGCAGCAGCGTGTCAGTATTGCCCGCGCTCTGATGAACGGCGGACAGGTGATTCTGGCAGATGAGCCGACCGGCGCGCTGGATAGCCATTCCGGCGAAGAGGTGATGGCGATTTTGCGCCAACTGCGCGATCGCGGACATACGGTGATCATTGTGACGCACGATCCGCTGATTGCCGCCCAGGCGGAGCGGATTATTGAAATTCACGATGGCAAGATTGTCCATAATCCGCCCGCGCAGGAAAAGAAACGCGAACAGGGCGTTGACGCTGCCGTAGTTAATACGGCTCCCGGCTGGCGGCAATTTGCCAGCAGCTTTCGCGAAGCGCTGTCGATGGCGTGGTTAGCGATGGCCGCTAACAAAATGCGTACTTTACTGACCATGCTGGGAATTATTATCGGTATTGCGTCGGTGGTGTCGATTGTGGTGGTCGGCGACGCCGCAAAACAGATGGTACTGGCGGATATCCGCGCTATGGGCACTAACACGATTGATATTCATCCAGGCAAAGATTTTGGCGACGACAATCCGCAGTATCGACAGGCGCTGAAATATGACGATCTGGTCGCTATTCAGAAACAGCCGTGGGTTAACTCTGCGACGCCCAGCGTTTCAAAGAGCCTACGTCTTCGCTATGGCAATATTGATATTGCCGTAAATGCTAATGGCGTCAGTGGCGATTATTTTAACGTTTACGGCATGTCCTTTAGGGATGGGAACACCTTCAATGCTGTACAGCAACAGGATCGCGCGCAGGTGGTGGTGCTGGATGCCAACACGCGACGCCAGCTATTTCCAAATAAAGCGAATGTCGTAGGGGAAGTGGTGCTGGTGGGTAATATGCCGGTTATTGTTATTGGCGTGGCGGAAGAGAAACCGTCCATGTACGGCAATAGCAATCTGTTGCAAGTTTGGTTGCCCTATAGCACGATGTCAGATCGCATAATGGGTCAGTCATGGCTTAACTCGATCACCGTTCGTGTGAAAGATGGCGTTGATAGCGATCAGGCTGAACAGCAGCTTACCCGCCTGCTCACCTTACGCCACGGTAAAAAAGACTTCTTCACCTGGAATATGGACAGCGTCCTGAAAACGGCTGAAAAAACCACCTATACTCTTCAGTTATTTCTGACGCTGGTGGCCGTCATTTCGCTGGTTGTCGGCGGCATCGGCGTTATGAATATTATGCTGGTTTCTGTCACCGAGCGAACGCGTGAAATCGGCATCCGTATGGCGGTAGGCGCGCGCGCCAGCGATGTGCTACAGCAGTTTCTTATTGAAGCGGTGCTGGTTTGCCTGGTTGGTGGAGCGTTGGGGATTAGCTTGTCGATGTTCATCGCATTTATGCTACAGCTTTTCCTGCCCGGCTGGGAGATCGGTTTTTCACTGACTGCGCTGGCGAGCGCGTTTTTATGTTCGACGTTTACCGGGATACTGTTTGGCTGGCTACCGGCGAGAAACGCGGCGCGACTGGACCCGGTGGATGCGCTGGCAAGGGAGTAATCTTGCTGACGTCATTTGTCGGCCTGATAAGATGCAACAGTGTCGCCACCAGGCACTGGCGTTAAATAAAAATGCCAGCCGATCGGGCTGGCATTTTGCCTCCTGGATGTACACAATGAGACAGAGGAGCTATGCAACGGCCTCTGCTTCGATGGGCACGATGACGCTGGCGTGATTGCCTTTTGGCCCCTGGTGGACATCAAACCGGACAGACTGTCCGGCTTTAAGCGTTCTGTAACCATCCATTTGAATGGTGGAATAATGGGCGAAAATATCCTCGCCGCCGCCTTCAGGGCAGATGAAACCAAACCCTTTGGCATTGTTGAACCACTTTACAGTACCCGTTTCCATGCTTCGACATCCTTCGTAAATCTTATATAAGTAAGATGGAATGAACCGGTGACGGAGTGGGGGCTGTTCAAAACCTCACCAACTCTCGACATTACAATTTAGAGAAATCAGGCGAGGCGTCAAGCATCAGGCAGGGGGGATCGGGTAAAAATGAATCAAAAATTTGAAGCAGTTAACGCTATTGCCGGGAATGTGACAGATGTCGCGGATGGTACTGATAGATGTTAGTTATCTATCAATTGAGGTAGATTGATTGTGTGCATAGACTCTGGTCAGCGGCAGATTTTTCTGCCGACAACCGTAACCGATAATGACGACTGACAATGGGTAAGACGAACGATTGGCTGGATTTTGACCAGTTGGTGGAAGATAGCGTGCGCGACGCGCTAAAACCGCCATCTATGTATAAAGTGATATTAGTCAATGATGACTACACTCCGATGGAGTTTGTTATTGACGTGTTACAAAAATTCTTTTCTTATGATGTAGAACGTGCAACGCAATTGATGCTTGCAGTTCACTATCAAGGCAAAGCCATCTGCGGCGTGTTCACCGCCGAGGTGGCGGAAACCAAAGTGGCGATGGTGAACAAGTATGCAAGGGAGAACGAGCATCCGTTGCTGTGTACGCTGGAAAAAGCCTGAATGCAGGTATAAAAATTGGGGGAGGTGCCTATGCTCAATCAAGAACTGGAACTCAGTTTAAACATGGCTTTCGCCAGAGCGCGCGAGCACCGTCATGAGTTTATGACCGTCGAGCATCTGTTGCTGGCGCTGCTCAGCAACCCATCGGCTCGCGAAGCGCTGGAAGCATGCTCCGTGGATCTGGTGGCGCTCCGTCAGGAACTCGAAGCCTTCATTGAACAAACCACACCCGTACTGCCTGCCAGTGAAGAAGAGCGTGATACGCAGCCGACGTTAAGTTTCCAGCGTGTCCTGCAACGTGCCGTCTTCCACGTTCAGTCTTCCGGGCGTAGTGAAGTGACTGGCGCGAATGTGCTGGTGGCTATCTTTAGCGAACAGGAATCACAGGCGGCTTATCTGCTGCGCAAGCATGAAGTGAGCCGTCTGGATATCGTGAACTTTATTTCTCACGGGACGCGAAAAGACGAACCGAGCCAATCTTCCGATCTCGGCAATCAGCCAACTGGCGACGAACAAGCTGGCGGGGAGGAACGTATGGAAAACTTCACGACGAATCTTAACCAACTTGCTCGCGTGGGCGGCATCGATCCGCTGATTGGTCGTGAAAAAGAACTGGAACGCGCGATCCAGGTCTTGTGTCGTCGCCGTAAAAATAACCCGTTGCTGGTAGGGGAATCCGGTGTTGGCAAAACGGCGATTGCCGAAGGGCTGGCCTGGCGTATCGTGCAGGGCGATGTGCCGGAAGTGATGGCCGATTGCACCATTTACTCGCTGGATATCGGTTCGCTGCTGGCGGGCACCAAATACCGCGGCGATTTTGAAAAACGGTTTAAGGCGTTGCTGAAACAGCTTGAGCAGGATACCAACAGCATCCTGTTTATCGATGAAATCCATACCATTATCGGCGCTGGCGCGGCGTCGGGCGGACAGGTGGATGCGGCAAATCTGATTAAACCGCTGCTTTCCAGCGGTAAGATCCGGGTGATCGGCTCAACGACCTATCAGGAATTCAGCAATATTTTTGAGAAAGACCGGGCATTAGCGCGCCGTTTCCAGAAAATTGATATTACCGAGCCTTCGGTGGAAGAGACGGTGCAAATTATCAACGGCTTGAAACCTAAGTACGAAGCGCACCACGACGTGCGTTATACCGCGAAAGCGGTGCGTGCGGCGGTCGAGCTGGCGGTAAAATATATCAATGACCGCCATCTGCCGGATAAAGCCATTGACGTGATTGACGAAGCGGGCGCTCGGGCGCGTCTGATGCCGGTGAGCAAACGTAAGAAAACGGTCAACGTGGCGGATATTGAGTCCGTAGTGGCGCGAATTGCGCGAATTCCTGAAAAGAGCGTCTCGCAAAGCGATCGCGATACGCTGAAGAACCTGGGCGATCGTCTGAAAATGCTGGTCTTCGGCCAGGATAACGCGATTGAGGCGCTGACCGAAGCTATTAAGATGAGTCGTGCGGGTCTGGGCCATGAGCATAAACCTGTCGGCTCATTCTTGTTCGCCGGGCCAACTGGCGTAGGGAAAACTGAAGTTACGGTACAGCTTTCAAAAGCGCTGGGTATTGAGCTGTTGCGCTTCGATATGTCTGAATATATGGAGCGTCATACGGTGAGCCGTTTGATCGGCGCACCTCCGGGATACGTCGGTTTTGACCAGGGCGGGCTGCTGACGGATGCGGTGATTAAGCATCCTCATGCGGTGCTGTTGCTGGATGAGATCGAAAAAGCGCACCCGGATGTCTTTAACCTGCTGCTGCAGGTGATGGATAACGGTACGCTGACCGATAACAACGGCCGTAAGGCGGATTTCCGCAATGTGGTGCTGGTGATGACCACCAACGCCGGCGTGCGAGAAACCGAACGTAAATCTATTGGTCTTATTCATCAGGACAACAGTACCGATGCGATGGGCGAGATCAAGAAAGTGTTTACGCCGGAGTTCCGTAACCGTCTCGACAACATTATTTGGTTCGATCATCTGTCTGGCGAGGTGATTCATCAGGTTGTCGATAAGTTTATCGTCGAGTTGCAGGCTCAGTTGGATCAGAAAGGCGTCTCCCTGGAAGTCAGTCAGGAAGCGCGCGACTGGCTGGCGGAAAAGGGCTATGACCGGGCGATGGGCGCACGACCAATGGCACGTGTGATTCAGGATAACCTGAAAAAACCGCTGGCCAATGAGTTGCTGTTTGGATCGCTGGTTGACGGCGGACAGGTCACCGTCGCGCTGGATAAAGAGAAAAATGCGTTGACGTATGGCTTCCAGAGTGCGCAAAAGCACAAGCCGGAAGCCGCGCATTAATCTTCGTTTCACTGCCGTACAAACCGGGCCTTAGCGCCCGGTTTTTTTATGCCGGCTAATAGTTAGCCTGATGGCGTTGTGCTCGCGGTAGGCGGATAAGGCGCTTGTAAATTGCGCCATCATCCGGTAATCGACGGGGGTTTAATGACTAGTCCTGATATAGGTTGACAGTTTTTTGTCTGTAAAACGCCTGATGAACATCATCGGGCGTTTTGTATTTCAGGGCCAGGTGTGGCCGTTCATGGTTATAAATTGCCACGGACTCTTTTACTATTTCCCGCGCTTGCTCCAGGTCTGCAGGACGCGAGAGTAAAAACTCATTTTTCAGTATCCCGTTTATTCTCTCAGCCAGCGCATTCTGGTAGCAGTCGTAACCATCGGTCATTGAACAGGTTATTCCGTTTCGCTCATGAACTGACTGATAAAGTACCGAACAGTATTGCAGTCCTCTGTCAGAGTGATGTACCAGCGGACCTGTCGTTTTTCTCCGCCTCAGAGCCTGCCTGAACGCCTTTACCACATTTTCTGTCTGCAGGTTTTCCCCGACATGGTAACCCACGATTTTTCTGGAGCAGGCATCGGTGACCAGACTCAGATAGGCCGTGCCGCTGCGTAGTGGAAGGTAAGTAATATCGGCGACC